>Ga0208701_100007_pt1 | contig 122498 bp, 108 predicted proteins | sample DeeseametaMP1482_FD_184188 | JGI IMG/M metagenome (GOLD analysis project Ga0208701, IMG submission 184188) | Marine microbial communities from the Deep Pacific Ocean - MP1482 (SPAdes) | ecosystem: Environmental > Aquatic > Marine > Oceanic | place: South of Fiji, South Pacific Ocean | collected... | reverse complement strand
GCTCCCGTGCCCGAGAGCGACTCCGAGAGCCCGAGCAACAGGTCCAGACGCGGGCCTTCCGTCTCTACCAACTCCCGAAAAAGAGGCAAGCAGTCGGCGTAGCGTTGTTGAGAGAGCAGTTCCGCAGCTCGCTGGTTCTTTTCCGACGGCTGCGCCCAGGCCGACCACGTCAAAGTCAACGACAGACAGAGAGCAAGAGCCAAATTTATCCGCATACCATGTTTTTAGGGGCTGCTCAGGTTTTACCTCTCGTCGCCAACGGCCCCCTAGTGCTCTGTCACATAAGAAATTTGGAGTTGAGGTTGCTTGAGGGTGGTTGTGGGGTCGCCGATTTTTCTGCGGCGTGCCGGGCGCACGTGAGGAAAAAGCGGTGAGCCCACGGCCGCTCTCAAGCGGCCTCAGCCCGAATATTCTTGTGTGACAGAGCACTAGTGCTGCGTCAACCCCAACCCGCCCTTTTAAGATTGACGCAGCACTGGGATATTGGTTTCGATGACAAAATGTGTTATGAATTCCTGGCCGGAGGGCGGGAGAAGATCATGATAGATACAGACCAGACGACACTGGAGAAACTCCTTGAGACCCTAGAGACCCGACAGGCCACCATCGCGGTCATCGGGCTCGGATACGTGGGTTTGCCTTTGGCGAAAGGGCTTGCTCATCGCGGCTTCTCCGTCTTTGGTATCGAGGAGAACGAAGACAAGGTTCGTCTCATAGGCGAGGGACGGGACTATATCGACCCCCACCTCACCGACTTACCCGAACTGCTCGAACGGCTTAAGCCCACCACCGATTTTTCCGTGGTCGGCTCCTCTCAGGTTGTGATCGTCTGCGTTCCGACGCCTCTCACGAAGAACCTCGAGCCCGATATCTCCTACGTCGAGAAAGTCAGTAAGGCCATTGGTGCCCACATTCAGCCCGGCACTCTCGTCATTTTGGAAAGCACCACCTATCCCGGCACCACCGACGAAGTGGTGAGACCCGCCGTCGAATCCGGCGGGCGAGTTAAGAACGTGGGAAAAGACTACTTTCTCGCTTTTTCACCGGAGCGAGTAGACCCCGGAAATCCTCACTACAATACTTACAACACCACCAAAGTATTGGGAGGAGCAACCCCGGCGTGCTCTCAAGCCGCCCGAGCCGTCTACGAGGCCCTTCTCGAAGACCCCGAACTCGTACGAACAGCTTCCTGCACCCGAGCAGCGGAGATGGAAAAACTCTTTGAGAACATTTTTCGCTCCGTCAACATCGCTCTAGTCAATGAACTAGCCATCCTTTGTCGCTCCATGGGCCTCGACGTCTGGGAAATCATCGACCTCGCCAGCAGCAAGCCGTACGGTTTCATGCCGTTCTACCCGGGGCCTGGAATAGGTGGCCACTGCATTCCGTTGGACCCTTTCTATCTGGCTTGGAAGGCTCGTGAATACGATTTCCGCACCCGCTTCATCGAGCTTGCGGGGGAGTTGAACGCTCTCATGCCTCGCCACGTCGTGGAACTCGCGTCGGAAGCTCTGGCCCACAAAGGGCTATCCGGAGCCAGCGTACTCATCGTGGGAGCCGCCTACAAACCCAATATCAGCGACTCCAGAGAATCGCCCGCCATTCGTATCGCCGAACTCTTGGGCAAGCGAGGCGCCAGACTCTCCCTCTACGATCCCCTCGCCCAGGAACTTCGTCTCAGAGACGGCCAAACTCTCCTCACTATCTCCCAAATCGGAGACAAAACCTTCGACCTGGTCGTGCTCCTCACCGTTCACGACGGAATGAACTTAGAGGAACTCTGTCGATGCGGCGACAAAGTCGTCGATACCCGGGGCGTCACCCGAGGGCTCGATCTGCCCGGAGACATACTCGTTCTAGGGACGGGATAAGGACAACCATGAAAAGTTACGTTCAAACCATCGCGATCGTTTTGCTCCTTTTCTTTTGCGGTGCGGCGGTTTCGGCTCAAGAAGACGGGGAGAAGCCCAAGCCCGAGAAAAAGAAGATCAAGACCATGATCGACTACAAGGACGAACTCGGTCTTTCCGAAGAGCAGGTCAAGGAAGTCGCGACCGCGCTTGTCAGCTTCCAAAACACGGTCAAAAAGCTTCGAACCGATCTGGCCCAACACGAGCAGGACTACCAGAAACTGGTGGCCGAGGAAGCGCCGTTGGCCGACATCAAATCCAAACTCCGCCTCATCGCCGACACTCGGTTCGCTCTCAGATACGCCGACGTTCTCACCTCGCGGAGGGTGTCCGAAGCGCTCACCGATGAGCAGATGAAGAAGTGGCGAGAGATTCAGACGAAAGTTCGCGGGGACTAGAGACCGGATCTAGAGAATTTCTAATTTCAGGTCGGAGAACTGCTTGAACGCTTTATCGAAAGTTACGAGTTGGTAGTTGTCTGCCGCCGCGAAGGCTGCGAGGTAGGCGTCCATCCAAAGCTTCGGGGACGCCGTTTCTCGAGCAGCGAAGCTATACCAAAATCGCTCTAGTTCCTGGGGCTCGTCTCGACGTTGCCAGATTCGAAAGTCCCGAAGAAGGGCCGCGTAAACATCCCACGCTTGTTTGTTGCCCAACGGCTCGAGGCCGAACGGTGCCATCACACGCTGACTTGTGAGTAGTCTCAGAAACGAAGTTTGGGTAGCTCGACAGAAGTGAATTTTTTCAGACTCTGTTTGAGCCGCCAGCCAGGTCCTGGCTTTCTTGTGATGGGAATGACCGGAGAGCGAGAGAGCAAGCCAAACGTTGGTGTCGCAAAGGATCAAGCGCCCTCTTGCTCCAGGAGAATGTCCGCCACAGCATCAGGGGTTAGCTCGAAGGACCGAGGGCACTGGACAAGTGGCAGTTCGACAGTTTGCTCTTGGATCTGGCGTGGGTGTGAAAGGCCTTTCCGCAGCAATTCAGCGATCACTTCTTGCAAAGTTCGATTCTGTTCGGCGGCGAGAATTTTGACCGCTCTCATCAGATCGTCTGGAAGATTCAACGTTGTACGCATATTTGCAGATTAGCAGAAATATGCATTTCTCTCAAACCTAACTCTTCAGCTCCTCCGGCTTCGGCTCATCCAACACCCTCTGAGGCAACGGCCGCAACAACCCCTTCAACCCCTCCGGCGTCGGCGCTTCCACCGCAAACCGCGTCCGCAGCTGCAAAAGCGTCTCCGGCCGCCGGCTCTCGCACCACTTCCGCCGCACCCGATCGCGAAGGTCGTCATACTCCGAGTGATGTTGCTCCACTAAAAAGATATGCCATCCGTATTTCGTGGCCAACGGCTTCGTCACCCGACCCGGAGCCATCAAAAAAAGCAGCGGAGCCAGATCGTCGCGGAGGTCGTTTCGGCTCTTCCACCCCAGATCACCCCCGATATCTCGTGTCAGAGGGTCCAACGAAAAACGCGCGGCCAGCGGCTCAAACTCCACGCCCGCGAGCAACCGGTCGGCCACCTCCTCAGCCGCCTTCTCGCTATCCAGCAAGATATGGCGCACTCGGATCTGCTCCAGGTCGCGCTTGTTCATTTGGTAGAACTTTTGAAATGTCTCTTCTCTCTCGGCCGGGTTCAGCTCGTTCAGGGAGAGCTGGTCCAGCAGTACCAACGTCCCGAGATTGTCCCGCAACTCTTCTTCCGTTTTCTCCCCACTATCTAGCTGAGCCTTGATGTCCGGCTCCATCTTCCAGAGATACCAGCGAGCCTCTAGCTCTTGCACGTCCAGCTGAATCTTCGATTCTTCGGCCGCCAACTTGATCAGCTCGCGACCCGTGAGATCGGAAACCACATCCACGCCGTAACGCTCGATCAGCTCGTCCCGCACCTGATACGTCTCCACCGCCCTGCGAGTGCCGATAGAGTTTTCGATCTCCACTACCGGTGGATTGTCGGTGAAGAAAACGTAGCAAAGAGCAAACGCCAACAGCAGGTTCAGAAGTATCGAGGCGATCAGCGCTTTCTTCATGAGGAAGAAGTTTAAGGAATGTGGTCGCAAACTCCTACGGAGAAGGGACTACCGTCGGAATTGCAAACGATGCCGAAATTCTAGAGCGGAATGTCAACAGGCTCTAAAGGAGACACAAGGTGAACCTCCCAGTTCTGCAAGTCAGTTACCAACTCTACCGGTCGCCCCAACCCGATTTCGAAGATTTTCTTCAGCTTAAGGAGCGCGGCATCAAGGCTCTCGTCAATCTGCGAGAAGAAGCCGAGGAGAGCGCCTTTTTCGCAAGACAAGCCGGGCTCCAATATCTCCACCTCCCGGTAGTCGACTGGCAACTCCCCACATTCGAACAGGTCGACGAGTTCTTGGAATACCTCACTCACACCAATCCGGCGCTCGTCCATTGCGCCGCCGGCGTCGGCCGAACCGGTACTTTTGTCAGTTGCTACCGGATCTCCAAGGGGATGGACGTCAACACGGCTCTCCAACTGACCAACGAAGAGACTCCCTTGCCGGGCGTCACCATGAATCAAATCCAGGTGGACTTCGTCCGGGAGTTCGCCGAAAGGTATCTGTGATGAATCCAATCCAGTGGAACGAAGAACGTTTTCAACTCGGCCTCAAAGTGGTCGAACAGGCCTGCCGGCTCAGTCGAGACCTCCAGGACAAACTCGAGGGTGACTTCTACAGTAAACTCGACTCCTCGCCCGTGACCCTGGCCGACCTCTCCGTCCAAGCTTTGGTCGGACTCCAAGTGCGCGAACAGTTTCCCCAGGACTCTTTGTTGGGCGAGGAAACAGCCGAAACTCTCAGCGAAGCTGTTCTGAACCTTATCGGAGAAGCTGTCGAGCCGTACTGCGGTCAGGTCGATTCTGCTCGACTTCTGGCTTGTTTTCAGGTCTCACCGAGAGCCGAGCGCCGCTGGATCCTCGACCCCATCGACGGCACCAAAGGTTTCTTGCGGGGCGACCAGTTTGCCGTGGCCCTGGCCCATCAAAACGGCGAAGAGATGGAATTCGGCCTCCTGGGATGCCCGCGACTTTCCGACCAGGCTCCCGAAAGAGGAGAGGGGTGCATCGGCGCGGCTTACCGCGGTCGTGGCTCCTGGCAGCGCCCCCTCGCCTCCACCGAATGGGGACAAATCCAGGCCTCCCCACGTGACGACGTCACCCAGACAAGACTTCTCCGGTCTTTCGAGGCCAGCCATACCAACGAAACCGAGATCGAAGATCTGGTGGCCAACCTTCAGATTAAAGCCGATCCGGTGCTCATGGACAGCCAGGCCAAATGCTTGCTGCTGGCTCGGGGAGACGCCGAGGCTGTCATCCGGTGCCTTTCTCCTAAAAAGCCGAACTACAAAGAAAAGCTGTGGGACCAGGCTGCCGGTTGGATGCTCATCACCGAAGCGGGAGGCAAGGTCACGGACCTGTCTGGAAAGGATCTCGACTTTTCCGGAGAGAGCAGGCTGGAGAACAACAGTGGAATCCTGGGTTCAAATGGGATTTTGCAGCAGCAGTTGCTGGCTGGGCTAGCGGCCGACTAGGTGTATCCCCAACTCCGTCGCCGCATGAGCCAGACGCGAATCCGCTGTTGCGAGCTCAAAGCCGGTTCTCTGAGTCAGTTCCAGATAGGCCGAGTCGTAGGCCGACAAGCCGAAGCGCCGCCCCAAGGGCACGCTGTGACCAAAAACGCGCTGTCCCATGAGCATGTCAGTCTGAATCGGAAGGGCGTTCAGCAGTTCGATAAACTCATTGGATTGGATCTGGTTGATGCGATTCCGCCTCTCGGCCACTAAGAGGACGTTGGCGACTTCGAGATACCACAGCGGCGGCACGATGCAGCCGTCTTGAACAACTCGGTCCAAGACTCCGTCCGCAAAGTCTGAAGCCTCATCGTCAAAGCACCATGCTATTGTCACCGAGCAATCCAGGACTAAGGACATATCGTCCAACAGCCTACCCATTCAGGGGTATCCAGCGACACTAGCGGCGACCTTCAGTTTTCAGCGATTCTATGGATAAACCCCCGAGGCTCTTTCCTTTCCGCAACTGCCGGATTCTCTCAGCAGCCTGCCTCGGGGTCAGGGGAGACTCGTCGCGTACCGGCATCAAGACCGCTACCGCGACACCGTGGCGCGTAATTGTAATCGTCTCTCCAGCGGAGACCAGGTCCAGGAGTGCAGAGAGTTTTGTTTTGGCCTCGTAGACTCCAACAGTCTTCATAATTTTAGACTAGTCTGAGACTGGTCTAAAATCAACGACCCCCTGTCCAGCAGGTATTCTCCCACTCCCTAGGAAGCCGACTTCCGACATGACAGCCACAAAAGACCGCGAACGATACTGGAAACCCCACCTCGACCACCTCGAGTCGGAGGCGATCTACATCCTCCGAGAAGTGGCGGCCCAATTCCAGAACCCGGGTCTACTCTTTTCCGGAGGCAAAGACTCCATTCTGGTGGCCTGGCTCGCCAAGAAGGCGTTCGCCCCCGCCCGCATCCCTTTTCCCCTCGTCCACATCGATACCGGCCACAATTTTCAGGAAACTCTCGACTTCAGAGACTGGTTTGCCAAGGAGGTCAAAGCCGAACTCCTTGTCGGCTCCGTCCAAAAATCGATCGACGAGGGTCGAGTGGTGGAGGAGACCGGACCTTTCGCCAGCCGAAACGGTCTCCAAACTGTCACCCTCCTCGACACCATCGCCGAGCACCGCTTCGACTGCCTCATCGGCGGAGCCCGCCGGGACGAAGAGAAAGCACGAGCCAAAGAACGCTTCTTCTCTCACCGCACCATGGAAGGTCACTGGGACCCCAAGAACCAGCGCCCCGAGCTATGGAACCTCTTCAACGGCCACAAATCGATGGGAGAGCACTTCCGGGTCTTCCCTCTCTCCAACTTCACCGAGCTCGACGTGTGGCAATACCTCCAACAAGAAGAAGTGCCGCTACCCTCTCTCTACTTCAGTCACGAGCGCGAGATCGTCAACCGCCAGGGCACTCTCCTGGCCGTTTCTCACGCCGTCACGCCGCTTCCTAATGAAAAAGTTGAAAACATGCGAGTCCGCTTCCGAACCATCGGTGATATGACTTGCACAGGCGCTACCATCTCCGAGGCCGACACCGTCGATCAGATCGTCGACGAAGTGGCCGCCGCCATGACCACCGAAAGGGGAGGGCGCTTCGACGACAAGCGTTCCGATGCGGCGATGGAAGAGCGTAAGAGGATGGGGTACTTCTAGCCCCGTATTCCTACTTGTCTTCGAGTTCTGCAATCGCTGACGGAGGATTTCGAGTTCCTTTTCAGCCTCTTCAGCACGAGCCGAAGCCTCGTCGGCACGAGCTGATGCCTTAACTCCAGCCTCCTTGGCGGTGGGAATAAGCTCTCCGTCTTTGTCTACAAAGCGCAGCCACTCGTCATCCATCTCTTGGAAGGTCCCTTGCCACAGCGTCAAGCCCAAGCCTATCTCAGGCATCCAGTGGGCCGACGCGTACTCCACGTACCGACCCGCTTCCAGGCGGAACAGTCGCAACGTCCGCTTTCCTAGGTGGTGCAGAGGGTCGTGAACGGCATAGTAGGCCACTCCGATGCGCTGGTAGGTCTCAAACTTCCGCTCCAGCTCGCCGCCCACTTTGTTCGACACAACTTCAACGACCAAATGGGGCGGTTTGCCGTAGAGCCAGATGAAATAAGAGTGAGTCTCTTTTTCCTTTCCCGTCAGCATAACGCCCAGCTCTCGTACAAAGAGTGTCCCCGTTCTTAAAGTTCGATGACTTTTTGTGAACAAGTGAAGAGAGCGGTCCGAAGAAAATCTCGCTCTTTTAGGCGAGCAAGTTCTTCCATCGTAAACCGGAAAACTTAGCAAAATCCGAATCGGTGGTCCACCAGTCGCAGCCATGTTCTATCGCTAGCGCAGCGAAGTAAGCGTCCGTCGTATCCGGGCCCTTCAGGTCTGCGGATGTCACAAGATCCCTAAATATGTCCCAGTGGCGCTCCGAGGGACGCACAACAACCGCATGAGGGTGGGACCGAAGAGCTTGAACGTAGCCAAATGCCGACTCCGTTGTGGTAGGAGGGGAGAACACTCTCCGGTTCGTGGCGATTCGCACTACAGCCGCCATCGCCAACTCGCTCAAGCCAAATCTGTTACCTGAATCGAGCAGTTGTTGCACCGCCTTGCGACAGGTCGAATGGTGAGGAGTCGAGGCAGCGAAGGCGTAGAGCCAGACGTTGACATCACAGAGAACCACTATAGCTCCAGCAGTTCACTTGTGTCGTTGAGATCGATTCCATCGACCAAAGGGCCCATGTCGCCAATGGGTAGCGTTGTTGGAGTCAACTCTTGTTTGAGTTTCTTTTGCTCTGCAAGATAAAGTCTAATACTTTCCTCAAAAATCACCGTCAGGGGCAGCTTTCGAGTTGCTGCTAGCTTTTTGGCTTCAATCATAAGATGGTCTGGGATATTGACAGTCGTACGCATGATGACATTATGACGCATAAAAACATCACTCGCAACCGTAGAGAAATAGGAAAGGAATAACCCCACCCTCTCTGAACCGCTCCCCCATGTCTACCGACCGACGCGACATCTTACGCTTCACCACCGCCGGCTCCGTCGACGACGGCAAGAGCACCCTCATCGGACGCCTCTTGCTGGAGTCCAAATCGATCTACCAAGACCAGATCGACGCCATCACCGCCCAGAGCAAACGCCGCGGCGACCCCTATCTGGATCTCGCCCTCTTCACCGACGGCCTCAAGGCCGAGCGAGAGCAGAAGATCACCATCGACGTGGCCTACCGCTACTTCTCCACCCCCAAAAGAAAGTTCATCATCGCCGACTGCCCGGGGCACATTCAGTACACCCGGAATATGGTCACCGGCGCTTCCACCGCCGAACTCGCGGTGGTCCTCGTGGACGCAAGAAACGGCCTGGTCACTCAGTCCAAACGCCACGCTTTCATCTCTACCCTGCTCAACATCCCCCACATCGTGGTGGCCATCAACAAGATGGACCTGGTGGAGTACTCCGAGGAAGTCTATCAGCAGATTTGCGACGACTTCCGCACTTTCGCCAGTCGCCTCGAGGTCAAAGGGCTCACCTTTATCCCCATCTCCGCCCTGCTGGGCGACAACGTGGTGGACAAAAGCCCCAACATGCCCTGGTATCAGGGCAGCACCTTCCTCCACTTCCTCGAAACCGTCAACACCGGCGCCTCCCTCAACCTCATCGACTTCCGTTATCCCGTTCAGTACGTCCTCAGACCTCACCAGGACTTCAGAGGCTTTGCCGGGCGCATCGCCTCCGGCCGGGTGGCGGTAGGTGACGATGTCGTCTCTCTTCCCTCAGGGGCTAAAAGTAGAGTTTCCTCTATCCAGATGGGAGAGAAGCCCATGGATGAGGCGTTCGTCGGCGATTCCGTGGTGCTCTGTCTGGAGGACGAGATTGACGTCAGCAGGGGAGACCTCCTCGTTCGTTCTAACAACCTACCCCGCAAGAGCCAAAACATCGACGCCACTATCTGTTGGCTCTCCGAAGTCCCTTTCAATCCTAAGCAAGACTACTTCTTCAAACTCACCACTCGTGAAGTCAAGTGTTCGGTCAGTCACATCGACTACCTCATCAACGTGGACACCATGCATCGCGAAGAGAACCGACCTTTCCAGCTCAACGACATCGGTCGCTTGCAACTCCGCCTGGCCGAGCCGATCTACTTCGACACCTATCGTCGAAACCGCGAACTAGGCTCTTTCGTCCTGATCGATCCCGTCACTCACAACACCGTGGCCGGCGGCATGATCCGGGGCATCTCGCCCGACCTGAACCGTCTGGTCAAGAAAGACGTCGCGGAAAAGCGCAACCTCAAAGAGACGGCCCGCCTTGTCTCTCAGAAAGAGCGCCACCAAAAGCAGGGTCACAAAGGCGCCGTGGTCTGGCTCACCGGGCTTTCCGGTGCCGGCAAGTCCACCATTGCCGTCAACCTCGAGAAACAGCTTTTCGACGCCGACTTCAACGTTATGCTCTTAGACGGCGATTCCGTCCGGCAGGGCCTCTGCTCCGACCTCGGATTCAGCGACCAGGACAGACAGGAAAACAACCGGCGACTGGCTGAACTCGCCACTCTTTTGGCAGGGCAGGGCATCATCGTCATTGCCGCTTTCATCAGCCCCTTCCGAGCCCAACGCGAACTGGCTCGCAATCTGGCAGGCGATATGCCGTTTATGGAAGTCCTGGTGGACTGCTCTCTCGAGAGATGTAAAGAGAGAGACACTAAAGGGCTCTACGCCAAGGCCGAGGCTGGGGAGATCAAGAAGTTTACGGGGATCGACTCGCCTTATGAGCGGCCGCTCAAGCCGGAGTTGTTGTTGGATACCGAGGCGATGTCGGTGGAAGAATGCGTGGAGGCGCTAATGGGAGAGGTCAAGGAGCGCGTTTCCTAGCGCCCTGTTTCCACACAGGTCGCACACTAGCGATCAAGCCCGCCCCGTGATTCAGAGCGCGTATTTAGACCTATCCAATGTGACCAAATGGTCATAGGAGCACCGGAAGCATACTAGAAGAACGAGTTTGCCCACTATTAGGCAGCCTGTCAGTGGCTACAGCATTTTAGGGAGAACTCATGAGAAATAAAATAGACACGAATGAAGGGGTCTGGCGATACGACTTCAGCAACGACCTGCGGTCAGCGAGAAGAGTCTCGGTTTTGTTTCTCTCAGTATTGCTCTGTATGCTTTTTGCACCGGGTTGTGGTGATTCCACGGAATCGTTCGTAGCCACTTCGGGATTTCCAGGGATACCGGGATTTGCTTCCCTCCAAGCGACCCCGAACCCGGCTACTGTCGCGCCGGGCTCGCAACTCCAGTTGTCTGTCACAGCTCAAACAGCCACGGGTCTCCAAATTGATGTGACGGCAGATTCTCAGTTTCAGACGTCCTCCAGCACAGTCCCGGAGATTGCTGTCTCCGAGAGCGGACTCGTTTCCGTCTCGGAGAGCGCATCCGTAGGCGACTCCGGTCAGGTCCTTGTTTCCTGGAGGGGAGACCAGAACACGACACTTTCCACAACTGTCCCAATTGTTGTGGGGCCTACCCGAGAGTCATCCCTCACCCAACTCATCATCAGTCCATCAGATCCCACCCTTTCACTAGGTCAGAGCCAGGAATTCACAGTCAGCGGATTCTTTTCTGATGGCAGTCGACGAGATGTCACCGACTCGGTGGCCTGGAGCTCTTCGGCTCCGTCGGTCGCGCCCAGCCCGAACAACGGTTCCACCACCGCTCTCAGCGTTGGCGAAACAGAAATTAGAGCTGTCCTTGATTCCCTAGAAGCAACATCGACCCTCACTGTAACGACAGCATCGTTGCGAAGCGTGGAAATACGAGGGGGAGATGTCTTGAGTGCACCTGGAGGTTCGAGGCAGTTTGTAGCTCTTGGAACCTTCACGGATGGGTCGGTGGTCGATGTCACCTCCCAGCTCAGCTGGACCAGTGACAACGACGGCGTCGTTGTTTTCAACGGACCCAAACTCACGCCCGGATCGCAGGGTGCCGGCTTCGCGGAATTGGCCTTGGATCTGACCCCTGGTACGGAGGTGGAAATCGCCGTCGTCGACTCCATTACCGGCGAGTCCGACACGATCACCTTGACTGTCGGGAGCTTCCTGTTCGTGGGGAACTCTCTCGATAACACGCTCATGTCTTTTGTCGTCGACAGCATGTCAGGAGCCCTCAGTTTCATAGAGGAAGAAACCTTAGAATTAGATGCTTTTCCGGTGGGGTGCACAATTAGCCCCAACGGGAAATTCGTCTATGTCGCCAATCTCCAGGCCAATACTCTCAGCGGATTTCAAATAGACCCACTGACCGGACGCCTGACTGAATTGTCTGATTCTCCTTTCGAGACCGGAGCCGGACCCTTCCAGCCGAGATTTGATCATTCCGGACGATACCTTTTTCTCTCCAATTCCAATGATGACACTGTCACAATGTATAGCGTGAATAATGATACGGGAGCGCTCACGTCGATCGAGACGGTAGGTGCTGCTGATGGTATCGATGAGGAGCCTCTGGATATCGAGGTCCATCCAAGACTGCCGCTCGTCTACATTTCCAATGAGATCGAGGCAACGATCTCGGTGTTCAGCTTCGATGAGAGCGGGATGACCGCCATCACTGGATCGGAGTTCGACATCCCGGGTGTAAACGGCGCAAACAACGTTAACATTGATCCCACGGGTCAATATCTTTACATCAGTGTGGCCAACAACTACACCTTCGGACCCGGCCAGATCTTCGGGTATCGTATCGACCAAGAGACAGGTGCAATAATCGACCTGGCAGGCTCACCCTACGATACGGAAGGCTTTCCGCAATTTCAGGCGTTCCACCCATCAGGTCGATTTCTATACGTCGGTAATGGGCAAGGAGGCTTCATCACCGTTTACGCGATCGACGCTAACACCGGTGAACTCAGTCTCTTGCAAACCCAAAGCACTCGCCTGCCGGGCGATGTCTACAGTGGGCCTCGTGATCTGTCAGTCGACTCGTCCGGCAGGTTCTTATACGTCCCTACGCAGTCGCAGCTGATTGTTGACGTTGTCCAAATATATTCTATCGACGGAACCACCGGGGTCTTGACCCTGGAGGAACGCGCCGAAGTAGGAGACGAGCCTTTCGGTCTGGTCATGTCTCCTTAGCTAAATCAATTGATGGAAATCGGTAGATATGCCAATATGGATTTATGAAAACTGTTTTCCCCATTCTCAAGTCGAAAAGTCCGGGGGCCATCGGGTCCTCGGACGTGTCAAAGATTCTCGATTAGTTTGAAGAGTTTGGGCTGGACCTGCTCGTAGTGGATGTCCCATGAGAGTAAACACCCAATGACCCTCTCGATCGCCCTGGTCGGACTACTGGTGAGCGCCCTGGTGCTCACCTTACTCTTTTCCAAATACCCCCCCGACCTCGTCTTTCTCGGCGCCCTCGCCCTCACCATGGTTTTACCGTTTCCTTCAACCGAAGGCTGGAAAATCGGCATTCTCACCCCCGCCCAGGCTCTCTCCGGATTCGCCAACACGGGGATGCTGACCGTTGCTTTCCTCTACGTGGTGGCCGCGGGCGTGCGCGAAACCGGCGCCGTCGACCGGCTGGTGGAGTTCTTCTTGGGACAGCCGAAGACGGCCAGGGGAGCTTTGGGAAGACTGCTCCCCGCCACCTCACTCCTCAGCGGCTTCATGAACAACACTCCCCTGGTGGCTGTGCTGGTCGGCCCCGTCTCCGAGTGGGGAAGGAGAAACCGCATTTCCCCCTCCCAGCTCCTCTTGCCCCTCTCCTTTGCCGCCATCCTGGGCGGCATGCTCACCCTCCTCGGCACCAGCACCAACCTCATCGTCTCCGGCCTCGCCCAGCAGACTTTAAACCTCCATCTGAGCCTCTTCTCAATCAGCCCGGTGGGAGTGCCATGCGCCCTGATGGGCATCATCTTTCTTGTGCTATTCGGTGCCAAGCTCATCCCGCCGCGCAGCAGCGCCGCCGAGAAACTCTCCGACCCCAGGGAGTACACCGCCGAACTCATCGTCTCCGCCGGCAGCCCGTTGGACAACAAAAGCGTTGAAGAAGGCGGACTAAGACATCTCCCGGGAGCCTATCTCACCGACGTTATCCGCGACGACGGTGCCAGCTTCGCTGTGACCCCGGAAACAATCTTGCACTCCGGCGACCGCCTCATCTTCGCCGGTGTAGTCAAATCCATTCTCCAACTCCACCGCCTACCCGGCCTCGAGCCGGCCACCGACCAGGTCTTCAAGCTCGACAGCCAGCGGTACAACCGGCGCCTCTTCGAAGCCGTCGTCTCCGCCAGCTCTCCGCTCGTTCAAACGACCATTCGGGAAGGCCGATTCCGCAACCGTTACGGCGCCGTCGTGCTGGCCATCGCCCGTGACGGCCAACGAGTGGAGGGTCAGCTCGGTGAGGTCGAATTAAAGGGAGGGGACACGCTCTTGCTTGAGGCTCGACCGTCCTTTGCCGTCGAGTACGGAGATTCGCGCGACTTTCTTCTGCTCAACGCCCTCCACGACTCCGAACCCAGACGGCAGGAGAAAGCACCCGTGGCGATTCTCTTATTGCTGGGAATGGTCGTGCTAGGAGGCTTGAGTCTCCTGCCTCTGGTGGCCGTCGCCTTGCTGGCGGCTATGGGGATGGTGATTACCCGTTGCTGCTCCGTCGACCAGGCTCGAAGGGCGGTCGACTGGTCCGTCCTGGCCGTCATCGCCTGCGCCATCGGCATTTCCCAGGCTGTGGAAGTCTCCGACCTCTCCGGACTCATCTCCTCGACGCTGCTGTCCGTGGGAGGGGGCTCCGCGCTGGTGGGACTGGTGGGGATCTACCTCGCTACCTGGGTGCTCACCGAAATCCTCACCAACAACGCCGCCGCCGTCCTTATCTTTCCTATCGCTGTTGATCTTGCCACTCAACTTGGGCTGCCCGTAGCGCCGGTGCTCGTGTTGGTGATGGTCGCCGCTTCCAGCAGTTTCCTGAGTCCCTTTGGATATCAGACGAATCTGATGGTGTACGGGCCCGGGGGGTATCGGGTGGGGGACTATGCGCGGGTAGGGTTGCCGCTTGGGATTTTGGTGGGGGTGACGGCGGTGGGGGTTACACGGGGGATGTTGTAGCGGTCGGGCCTAGTCCACATCTTCACCGAGTTCGCGGAGGCGAGCGGCCAAACGTTCGGCTCGTTCGCGTTCTTTTTCGGCTCGCTCCCGCTCCTGTTCGGCTCGTTCGCGTTCCTTTTCGGCTCGTTCGCGCGCCTGGTTTGCTAGTTCCAAGCCGGAGGGGAGAACGTTTCCGTCACGGTCGCACCAGCGCAGCCAGGTGGCGCTCAATCCTTCGTAGCTACCCTCCCAGAGAGTCATTCCGACCCCAACCTCCTCGAGCCAGGAAGGGTCCGCTACCTCCACATAAGAACGACCGTGAAGAATATACACTCTGAGGGGCCTCTTCCCTAAGTAGAGACGTGGGTCGAAGATGATCGCATAAGGGACACCGGCGGAAGCATACCGCTCTAGCTTCTGGTCCTCTTTGCCTTTACGATTGGAGACGATCTCCACCACAACGTCCGGCGCCTTACCAAACTCCCAAATCATGTAAGAGCGGTTGTGGTCTTCCCACCAGTCTTCCGGAACTTGAACTCCAAGACTCACCATCACATCCGGCACCACAGCCTGCTCGGAGACTTTGTGGAAGAGGCCCACATCCGCGGCGGCCAAAAAGACCTCTTCCTGTCCAGCGTCTCTCCAGGAAGCGTAAAGACTATCGGTCAGCAACCTCTGCTGGCGCTCTTGAAACCAGTTATCCACCGGCTCGTCGTCCTCGGTGATCAGGTGAGAAATGTCGGGACGGTATGTCTTTTCTAGTGGTTGAACCGGCTCTGCCAATGGTTTTGCACCTCTAAACTAAGGTTCCACATCAGCGGCGACGAGGCCTGTTAACGCCTTGCTCCGGTGGGGGTTAACAGGGGGTTGTAGCCGCGCTTTGACGCAACAGTCGCATCAGCTCCTCAGTGGAGAGCTTGGCCGCTCGATCGGCGCCGGAGAGCAAATTGTCGACCAGTTCGCGTTTCTCATCGTGCAAGCGTAGAATCTTCTCTTCCACCGTATCGGCCCCGATCAGTCGGTACACCGTAACCGGCTTGTCCTGGCCTATGCGGTGAGCCCGGTCGGAGGCCTGATCTTCAGTGGCCGGGTTCCACCAGGGGTCCATGTGGATCACGTAGTTGGCCTGGGTCAGGTTTAAGCCGGTCCCACCGGCCTTCAAGCTGATTAAGAAGAGGTCTCCAAACCCCTCTTGAAACTCCTTGACCGCGCGCTTTCTAGCCTTGGCGGTGGTCGAGCCGTCCAGATATCGGTAACTCAGGCCGAGTTTTTCCACTTCCCGGCGCAATATACTCAGGTGATCCACGAACTGGCTGAAAACCAGCACGCGGTGGCCGGCTTCGTGAAGGTCGGTTATCAGCTCTTTGAACCGCTCCAGCTTACTAGAGGTCACTCTGGTGTTCGGATCAAGCAAGCTGGGGTGACAGCAGGCCCGTCGCAAGCGAGTCAATTCGGCGAGAATTCCGACGAAAGCGGGCTCCTCCGACTCCTCGAGCCGCTCCAGGGCGTTGAGACGAACGCTCTCATAAAAGAGGCGTTCCTCTCGACTGAGCTCCACTTTCAGCGTGATGTCGGTTTTTGCGGGCAAATCGGGCAACACATTTTCTTTCGTGCGTCGAAGCAAGAAGGGAGCGATGAGATCTTTCAGCGCGCCTCGGCGGGCAGGGTCTGAGCCGAATCGAGAGGCAAAGGTGCGCTGGGCGCCCAGCAGGCCGGGATTCAGAAAGCGAAAGAGCGACCAGAGCTCTCCCAGGTCGTTTTCCACCGGCGTGCCCGTGGCGGCGATGCGAAAATCCGCCTGCAGAGAGACAGCCGCCTTGAAGCGCTGGGTGGAGTGGTTCTTGATGGCCTGGGATTCATCCAACACCAGGTTGGCCCAGCGGACCTTCGCAAGCAGTTCGCGATTGGTGACCAACAGACCGTAGGAGCAGATAACCAGATCTCCCGGCCCGGCCGATTCCACCGCATCTTGTCGCTCGGCATCGCGGAATTCGACGGGATTCAGATCCGGAGTAAATCTGTGAGCCTCCTCGCACCAGTTGGAACACACCGAAGTGGGGGCCACGACCAGGGTCGGTCCTAGCTTTGCCCGATGCAGAAGCAGGGCCAGGATCTGAACCGTTTTCCCCAACCCCATATCGTCGGCCAGGCAGACTCCGACCCCCCACTCCGCCGAACGAGCCAACCACTTGAAGCCCTCTTTCTGATAGTTTCGAAGTTCCGCCCGCAGACCTCGGGGCAGGGTGGGTTCAAGCGCTTTCACGGAAGCTAAGCGCTGTTGCAACTCCTCCCAGGCCTCGTCTTTCCCCTCCAACTCCTCCGGCTCAAACAACACGGAGGCGGCCAGGGGACTCAGTCTGTAGGAGCCGTTCGTCTGTTTGCCGGCGGTCGATTCCAACAGTTGCAGTTTCTGTACAAAGGTTTGGGTAAGGGTCAGATAGTGGTCGTCGTCGAGAGCGATGAATCGTGTTCCCTGAGACCGATGTAGCTCTAACAATCGGGAGAGTTCAAGGTGGTCATACCCGTCTAGCTTCAGCTGGGTGTCCACGGTAAACCAATCCTTGCCTCCGTGAACGGAGAGGCGAAGATCCGACCAACGAACCTCCTGGTTATTCTGAAATTTCTTCCCTTTGGGCCATTGCAGAACATAGCGCTCGTCCGGCAGTTCTCGAAGATTTTCCAACAGTTGCAGGCATTCACCAGGGTGGGAGAAGTAGGCGTTGCCTTTCTTAAGTTCAGGGACCGATTGTCGAAGCTGTCGATAGAGTCTCTTTTCGCCCGCCAGATCGCGCTCGCGCTGGACCGGCCGGCCGTCGACCTTCTCCAAGAGCAAAGCCGGACCACGCCCCGGCTCGAACACCATGGAGCCCCAGGGCTGCGCGACCACTTCCATATGAAGACCCAATCCCACCGGCCGGATGCGCAGAACAAGATGAGCGTCGACAGGCTCCCGGGTGACCTCTTCCCCGGCTTGCAAACAGCCTTCCACCGCCAGACCCAACTCGGCGGTGCGGCTTAGAAGCGCCTGTATACTCTCCGTTTCCGACTTAGGAATGTCCAGCCCGGTGGGAGTCAGAATGTCCAGCAACTCCAGCTGTTTGTCGTTGAAGACCGCCAGCCCATGACAGTTGGCGTCCAGTTCATGCAGCGCGAACCGTTTCTTTTCAGAAGGGGCGGGCCGGACGGAAAGTTTCAGGCAATCTCGGCTCTCCTCAATCAGCAGGGAGGGGGAGATGCGGTTTAGGCGCAACGGCTCTCCGTGCTTGTCAAAGAGCAAGGGATGATCGACCAGCGACATCAGCACGTTTTCATCCACGAGAGTGCGACTGCCGTAATAGCTGCTGTAACGGTGATAGCCGCGATCCGAACCGTACAAAGCCTCCAGAACTCGCAAATCCTGAGCGCTCAAGAGGTCCGAGGCCTGGTACTGCAGGTCTGAAAACGCCGTCGCGCGTCCCGGGGTCCAGTCTCCGCTCTTGCCGATCCTCTGAACTTTAGAAGTCAAATGGCAGTTTGACGGATCCAAAATCCAAACGATCCTCTGGTCGCGAGTTTCGATCAATGTCCGATCAACTCTCTCTTCAGTTGCCCAACTCTGCAACAAGCAGAGCCGGGTGCGCCACGGCTCCTGGGGCTCCAACAAGCTCAGAAATGGACTCAGACTGTCCGCCTCACCCGAAAGATGACAGGCTAGCGAGTCGAGTTCGCGGGCCAGGACGGTATAACCGGCGATATCGTAGGCTTCACTCAGTTTGGCGACCTCTTTGGCGGTGAGCAGATCGGAGAAGCCGGCCCAGTAGAAAAGAAGAAAGAGAAAGAATCTGATCATCGGTGGGCAGTCGGACTGCTTCTTCAGTGCGAGCAACTCCGGGTCGATTTCGCCGGCGGCACCTGTGCGGATATCGAAAAACCAGTCGATCATACCGCGCAGAATCGGACTACCGTTGGCCAGTCGCTCCTGTACACATTCTTCATTGCCCTCGGCCAAGCAAGCCACGATGTAAACGAACTCTTGGGAGGCGAAGGGGAAGCTCACGGAATGCTCGGTGACCGTCTTTTGAAGAGAGGAAAGTTCCGAGAGATCGCCTTTCAGTATGCGGCGCAAGGTAGAAAGATGAGAGCCGTCCGGAATACCGGGCAGATCGCGCAAGAACAGTTGATGGAGACCGTCGCGGTCGTCCGGCCCTAGGAAATTCTGGTGCCACCAGGACCAGAAATGGTCGAAGGGGCGGGCCTGGTTGATACTGAACGTCAGGGCGCCGCTTACCAGTACTTTGGCTACCGCTTGCGGCCAATACCGAAGAGGAGCGTCGCTGTTGCAGCCGTTCACTATCGCTTCGTAGATATCATCCTCGATGTTTCCGTTATGTCGCCTGCTCTCTTCGACGATTCTCTGAAAGCCCGCCGTGTCGGACTCGTAAAGGGCCCAGCGCGCCCGTACGAGCTGGGCTTTCTCCCGAAGCACGTAGTTTCTACGAAGATAACGGCAGAAAGTCGCGGCCCGTCCGTGCGCCGCGGATCGGGCCGAGATGTCTTCCACCAGATCGGGCGCCACCCCGTAGCGGCCGCCGAAGCTTTTCAAAATCCCCAACTCCCTCAGCCTCTTGAACCACCACGATAGATTCTCGCCACTCTCTTTTTGAGCGCTGAGAAACCGGTCGTAGCTACTCAAGGCCATCGCTGGACTCTGAGGTGTATACAGAAACGAGAGGTACTCCACGAAGCGTTGAACCTCTGGCGGTAAGTCGGAGAGTTGTGATAGGCGGGGGTCGTCTGTGTGGGGGAGTAGGTCGGTCGACATCGCTCTTGGAAGATAGGGATTTCTTGAGGCGAAAGTCAACCGAACAATGGCGCTTCCCCAGCCTTTCAGCGAGAATCACGGAACCGATGAAGAAGAATACCATTGAGCAGTATCTCCGGGAGTTAGGAACTCGAATACTTCAACTGTGATCTAAGCTGACAAGTCGCGCCAGTAGGCACTCTTAGGGCGCCCCAAAGAGGACATTCACCCCCCAAGCCACAACCTTTCAGCCCGTGAAACCCACAATCCCTTTCAACAAACCCTACCTCACCGGAAACGAGCTCGGCTACGTCCAGCAAGTGCTCGAATCCGGCCACCTCTGCGGCAACGGCCCGTTCACCAAACGCTGCCAGCAGTTCTTGCAGGAGCGCTACGGCTTCAAACGGACCTTCCTCACCGCCTCCTGCACCGACGCCCTGGAGATGTGCGCCATCCTGGCCGGAGTGGAGCCCGGCGACGAGGTCATTCTCCCCTCTTACACGTTCGTCTCCACCGCCACCGCCTTCGCCCTGCGGGGAGCGGTCCTCAAATTCGCCGACAGCCAGAAAGACCATCCCAACGTCTGTCCCGAGTCGGTCCGGTCGCTCATCGGCCCTAAGACCAAAGCGATCGTCGCTGTGCATTACGCCGGAGTGGCCTGCCCCATGGATGAGATTCTGGAGATGGCCCAGGAGCACAACCTGGTCGTGGTAGAAGACGCGGCCCAGGCGATCGACTCCTACTACAAGGGCAAGCCACTCGGCTCCATCGGTCATCTGGCGGCATTCAGTTTCCACGAGACCAAGAATATCCAGTGTGGGCAGGGCGGGCTTGCGGTGGTCAACGATGCGAAAATGCTGGAGCGGGCTGAGTATGTCTGGGAAAAGGGGACCAACCGTTCGCGCTTTGTGCGGGGGCAGGTGGATAAGTACGGCTGGGTGGACATCGGTTCATCCTACCTCCCGGGGGAGTCGGTAGCGGCGCTGCTGTGGGCACAGCTGGAGCAGATCGATTCCATTCAGAAGCGGCGGCGGGAAATCTGGGACGCTTATCTGGAGGGGTTGAAAGACCTGGATGGATGCTTTCAGCTTCCGCCCGTACCTGATTGGGCCACTGTCAACGGTCATCTGTTTCACCTTGTGTTCGAGAGCTCGGAACTCAAGGAGGCTTTTCAGGACTCACTCAGAGAGCAAGGGGTGCAGGCTAGCACTCACTATCTCTCGCTGCATCGGAGCGCCTACTATCAGCCTCGGCACGACGGTCGGGAGTTGCGGGAGTCGGACCGGTATACGGAGTGCTTGATTCGGTTGCCGCTGTTTGCGGGGCTTACCGACCAGGAGGTTGGGAGGGTGATTGAGGCTGCTCGGGCTTGGTGTAAGAAGTCGGTGGGGGTGGGGTAGCATTGATCTTGCGCTATCCCTTGAAACAAGTTCATAAATTAGCAAAACTTCGGAAACACTACATTTACGTGCCGATCCGGAACTCGTTAACAAACCTCCTCTAGCCTTGTTTCCAAGGAGGTTCAATGTGATAAACTATGGACATGGCAGAAACCGTCGAATACGACGACCAGGAAGTGATAGCGCCCGATCTTTCTCATTTGATTACCGAGGACGATACCCCGGTGGATAACCGCTACTCGGAGCGCCAGATGCCGTTACTCACCAGTTCTCTTTTCGAATCTTGGGAAGAAGGAAAGCCGTTCGAGGCGCTAACGAATGTCGGACTTTTTTCCAAGCCTGACAACGAGAGCGTTGTGGTACCCGACTTCTTGCTGAGCCTTGGTGTTGAGCCACAAAAGGTGAGTGAAGACAAGGAGAGTCGGTCGTACTACATTTGGCTCTACGGGCAGCCACCCAACCTTGTCATCGAGATCGTATCCAACAAAGAAGGCGGCGAACTCGACCGTAAGTTCGAGAGGTATCAAAAGATCGGCGTTGCGTACTACGCGGTTCACGATCCGTTTCACAAGTTGGGAAGAAGAACCCTCCGGCTCTTCCGGCTGGAGGCCGGCAAGTATATAGAGTGTGCTTCGGCCAACTGGATGCCGGAGATTGGCCTGGGGCTGACCCTCTGGCGAGGCATTTTTCAAGATGTCGAGGCTGAATGGTTGAGATTCGTGGACGAAGAGGGCCGCGTGATTCCGACGGGGGGCGAGAAGGCTGCGAGTGAACGTGGGAAAGCCGAGCAAGAACGTAAGAAGGCCGAGCGAGAACGTAAGAAGGCCGAGCAAGAACGTAAGAAGGCCGAGCGAGAACGTGAGAAGGCCGAGCAAGAACGCGACAGAGCCGAGCGACTTGCCGCTCGGCTGCGAGAGCTTGGTGAAGAGGTGGAATAGTCGCGCGAGCACCCGGGAGGAAGGGTTGCTGTTGTTAGATCACGGTGCGCAATAGAATTTGTCTCGGCTGTTGGTTTAGAGGTCAGTGTGACCTTTGCTCATCAGGCCTCACACCGTTCGAAAGAACATGGAGCGGCTACGAGAGTGAATTGGGTCTTCGCGCTGTCGCCTACGCCAGGCTGCCGATCGCGATCAGGCTGTAAGTGAGAGCCGACCAACTGGCGCCGTCCGGTGCATCCAATCCTTACCAGAATTCCCCTAGCACCTTCGGAGCCTCACCCGTTCAAAAATCGGCAATTTCCCCGAAACACTCATCAAAGTCTGGCGACTCAACGGGAAAGAAGCTTGGGTTCTGGCACCACCGTATCTCTCCAGTTCTCCATTGGAAAACTACAAGATTATAACCACCCCGAGAAACTGGCGGAGTTTGAGCAAAGCACGAACCTCTTCGCTCACCTGGTGGCGGTCACGCTCTGCGCCCAAGCCACAAGACCAACTTCCAAAGCGAGAGTGCAAAGGAAGTTTCGCCTCCGCCGCAACCTCCTCTATGGACTGGGCCTAGACGGGGTTTAGGTGGGAGCGGGTTCTCTCTCCACCCCTTCCAGATCGAGCTGCGCGAAGCAGGTCTCGTTGGTGAATGCCCGGCTCAAGACAACTTTCCATATTGCTGGGGAGGTGTATTTTCTGACTCTTAGAACGTCTCGCGCTCAACATTAGGTAAAGGATTCTTCCCTCTTGATATCTCAAAAAATCGCTTCCATCTTATCCTTGCTTGTCGTGGCCTTCCTCATGGTCGGCTGCGGTAATAGTCAGGAGAATTTTGTATTCACCAACACTGGGGCCAACCCCAACCCCGGCACCAACCCTGTCGTTGTTACCAACGACCTAGCGGTGTCCTTGGCTCCCAACGCCTTGGCTCAAGCTGACATATCCGCTCAGGTCTCTGACCTGGTCACCGAAGTCCGCTTCGAACTCTATCGAACGGACAACTTCTTAGTGGAGAGCCAAACCGTCGGCAGATCGCAACAAGCCGTTTTCACAAATCTCCCCGACGGCAGCTATTTGGTGCGGGCCCTGGGTCTTGATGCCAACGATGCCGTTCTCGGTTACTTCGATCTCGTTGTGAATGTCTCCGATGATCTTAACGTCATTATTCCGGGTCTGCGCAACGACAGCACGCCCCCCGACGTCGTGTTTCCTCAAATCGGTAACGAAAATTCTTTCTTCTTGTTTACAGCAAGGCCTGACGAAGTGGCGGGCGGCGAGACCTTTACCGTCAGCGCCAGAGCCTACAACTCGCAAGGCCAAGCTTTGTCGTCCATAGTGAACAACGTCACCCTGCAAGGAGACGAAATCGAGCTGGTCGGTGAGCCTGTGATTCAAAACAGTCAATCCGACGGTCGCGTCACTTTCAGTGGCCTCTCTTTTGCCAATACGGCTTTGGGGACGACGGCTCTCAGCATATCCGCTCCCGGCTTCGACACGGAAGTGTCCACTCCCATCACCGTGGTCGAACCGGTACTTGTGGTATCGAAGTCCGATCAGGGTACACCGGGGGATGCCTATTCGGACGATCCCGCTAGTTCTGCCGACGGAAGGTTTGTGGCTTTCGAGTCGGCGGCTGCCAACCTGGTAGTCAACGATACCAACGACGCCGCTGATATCTTCGTTTTTGACCGTCAAAACCAGACCATCACTCGAGTGTCCGTGGCGACCGGAGGAGTCCAAGCCAACGGGGCAAGCAGTGCGCCCGACATTTCCGGCGACGGACGACTGGTGGTTTTCTATTCCCCAGCCGACAATCTGGTGGCTAACGACACCAACAATCGTAGCGATGTTTTTCTCCACGACAGGCAAACCGGGACCACCCAGCGGATCTCCGTGGATGAGAGTGGTGACCAACTTGTGGGAAGTAGCGCATACACCTCTATCTCCGCCGACGGTCGATTTGTGACTTACGCCTCCCAAGGTGATCCCCTGGGAGTAGTAGGTGATAACACTTATCAGGTCTACCTCTACGAAGTAGCCACGGGAGATATCGAAATCGTCTCCGTCGATGCCAACGGCGATCCGGGCAGCAGCGACAGTTACGAGAGCTCGATTTCCTCCGACGGTAGTCGAGTCGCTTTTACCAGCACCGCGGCGCTCGTTGCCGAGGATGCGGGTAGCGATTGGGATGTCTATCTTTATGACAGAACGACTGATGCGCTGAGACTTCTTTCGGAATCCGCTGATGGATCAACTTCGGCCGACGGCTTTACCGACGAGCCTGCGATTTCCGCTGATGGCCAGTTCGTGGTGTTCTATTCACTGGCTACCAACCTGGTTACCCCGGCAACGGTTGGAAACATTTCTCAGGTCTACATCCACGATGTTGCCCAAGACACCTTGGAACTGCTGTCCGTAGACGGGCAAGGAGAGCCTGGAAACGGCGACAGTTTCAGCCGTGCAATCTCTGGTGACGGCCGATTCGTGGTCATCCACACCCAGGCTACCAATATCGTCACCCCGGATAACAACGCCGCAGGTGACCTCGTCGTGTACGACCGTTTGAACGGGACTCGTAGCCGGATTCAGAATCTTCAGGGGGAGCAACTCGACGGTAGTACCTTCGCTGATCAAGACATTTCCGACGACGGCCGTTTCATCGCTTTCTCCTCCACCACCACTAATTTGGTGACCGGTGGGGTAGGGGGAGTACGGGACGTCTTCTCGATTTTGAACCCTCTTTTTCCTTAAGAGAGACTCTAGAGTGTCTTAAATAAGGCCCTCTTCGGGGGTCTTTTTCTATTGGTGGCGGCGATCTTGGCGAAGAGGTGGGATAGCTACCTGGTCGCTGGTGAGGAGAGAGCCTCAAAACGTTTGATTCCCAATATCCCGGGCAGGATAAAGCTCTGAGACATAGGAGTACTCCATTATGAAAACCGCACGTAGTTTATATCTGATCGTTTTTCTTCTCTTTTTGACCACGGCTTGCTTTGGGCAGGACGAGACCGCCACCAGCGGTTTGGACCTGCCCAGTAACGCGGAGTTGGGTGGGGGGTCCCTTACCACCCTGGACCCGGAGAAGCATATTTTGCGGCCTGGGGATCAGCTGGAGCTGCATATTGCGGCGTTGCCCGAGATGCCGACGGCCTATAGCGTTCGGGTCGACGGGTTTTTCTACCATCCGTTGATTGGGCAGGTGGAAGCCTCCGGTAGGACCTTGGAAGACCTGAGGGGGGTTATTCACCAGAGATTGGCTCAGGAACTGCGGAATCCGGTTTTCCGATTGGGTATTGTGCAGGTTGTGCAGCATCGGGTGGCGGTGTTGGGGGAGGCAAGGAGTCAGGGAACGTTCTCTGTTGGAGTTGGTTCTTCTGTTTTGGACGTTATCGCTGCTGCTGGGGGGTTGAGTGAGAAAGCTGACAGTCGGAGAGCCGTACTGCTTCGAGGAAACGACCGCGTGGAAGTCTCTCTGGATCCTGAGAAAGGAGGCGGTCTCACCAAGGTTCGGTCCGGTGATATACTTTATATTCTCGCTGGTGCCCCGGTTAGCGTGAGTGGAGAAGTTACGAAACCTGGAGTCTATTCCGTGAGCAGGGTGGGTGGAGATCCCCGGGCGGCGATATTGGCTGCCGGTGGGGCCAAAGAGGAAGCCTCACTCAGCCGTGTGCGCCTGGTGAGGGCCACTTTATCTGAACCGATCCTGATGGACCTGAGCCCGGACAGTACCGAGCCCATTCCGAAGGAAGCGCAACAATTGCAAGAGGGAGATATTCTCGTTGTCCCTGCTCGCCAGGTTATTCTTTTAGGGGCTGTCTCACCTGCGGGGCCGTTGCCGCTTCGAGGTGGTGAGACCTTATTTGACATTATCTCCGCCCGAGTTAACGAAGGTTCGAATATCAAAAAGATTATGATTGTTCGTGCTGATGATGTGCGGAAAAACCGTGACGAAAAAGAAGAGTACAATCTGGAGGAATACTTTAAGGAGGGGAAAGCTGACATCGTCGTTCCGATTTATGATGGTGACCTTGTCTATGTTCCGCCGAAAGGTAAGGGGGGCGGAATCTTTGGTAACGGTTTCAGTATCTTTAGCATTATTGGTTTGGCACGCTGGTTTATCTAGCAGAGTCTAGGCGGCCCGCCGGGTGGCAAAGAAAAGAATCGCCCCGAGATCTCATCACGGGGCGATTTCTTTTCTTTGCTTTGCGAACCGGGGAAGCTGGATTCTGACTTGACGAGAAGGCTCTCAACATAGTTCGAGTGCGGTGGATTCAGCCCTCGATGGTTCGACTCATACGCGAGTCGTCTTGATCGGGCAGAATACAGCAACACTTGACAGAGCGGGATTTCACCACGGGGGTAATCCTCAAGCCTCGTGGTAGAAGCTCGCAGCGCGTGCCGAAAGCTCTGAGGCCCCGGACTCGCGGCAGCTGAGCCGTTGAGATGATATAGAAAAAAGCCCTGCGACTGCAGGGCTTGTCTATACCGTGGTAAGTTCTGGTCTGGTCCGGATTTACGGCAGACTGGGTGAGGGAACGTTAATATTGTCAATATTAGGGAACCCCGCATCGTCGTCTTCGTTGTTACTCGCTAGAGCTATCAGGGCTCCGAGGCCTGCAAATCCTCCAATGATCCAAGGCCACGGGGAGCTTCCAGACGCGGCTCCTACCGAAGTGGTCGCCGGAGCCGTGCTTGTCGGCTGGGTCGGAGGCGGATTCTCGACGACCGCTCCAGGCTCTTCACCTGGGTTAAGCATGTCTTGGTCAGGACGCAAACCTTTTTCCAATTCATCTTCGTCTGGCGAGGTTCGTCTCGTTTGGGGGTTGATGTTTACTGGCGGGTTCTTGGTGCGATTGACCCCGCGTTGCTCTCTATCGGGACCGTCTGCGTTAGCGTCAAATTCGCTCGTGAATGCCACCCTTTGATGGGAGCGCAATTCTCCGTACGCCAGTATGGTGTCAAGAGACTTCGGAAGATTCACGAAGTTGATCTCCTCGGACGAAGTCATCTTCGCGTCTCCGCTCAACACTTGTAGGTCCGTGCCAGCCGCGTTGGCGGAAAGTACAAACTCTCCTTTTGTCGCGACGGCATCGGTCTGAACGGTCGTCACCTGCACTGGTCCGTTGGCCGAGGCAAGAACTTTCCCTGCCATCAGGTGAAGGCTAGCCCCGGCAGTCTCGTTAGCATTAATTCGAAACTCTGAGTCAGGAGAGACTCGATATCGAGAGCCTGACGGAAGCAAGAGAGTTAGTCCAGCCTTCGACCCTGTCCGGATGGTCTCGCCGTAAGCGATTGAGTCGCCCCCACCTATGTTCCCAGATGGAGTCTGGACTTCTCCCCACGATTTCTCGACAACTACAGTCGACGACTCTGGGTGAGGTAGAGCGTAGACTGGCACAGCTAACGATGTGAAAGCTGCAAGAGTAAAGCTTGCTATAAATTTCTTTGACATATCTGTACTCGGCTTCCTATTTCCATTTTGCAGAATTAACGATGTTCTGCATGACTCCTGCGTAATTGGCGAAAGGAACGTGGTCGGCCACGCCGTGCAGAATGTAGAACTCGTCTCCGCGCTCGACTACGACTCGCATGAATTTTCTTCGCCCTTGCTGCTCGTGTTCGGACCGACCCTCGTACAGAAAGAGATACGCTGGAGTTCCATCAAGTTTGGTAGTGCGCTCTTCCTCTATAACTCCGTCCATGTCGCCGGAGATGTAGCTACGAGTATCAGAGCTTACCTGGCTCAATGATCTGCCGTTTCGAGGCACCACCGATATCATCATTACGGCCTGGTCTGAGGCCTTGTCATTACTGACGATAATTTGACGGGTATCGACCTCGTCTCTCGGGATCGAGGTCACGTACCAGTTTTCCGGAACATCCACGGCTAGAGAGCCGACCAAGACAGTGTCTTTGTCGGCCAGTGCGGGACCGGCCAAAAGAGCTAGCGTGAAGGCGCTGGATAACACCAAAGCTTTAAGGTTCATTGTCGAATTTGTCCATCTCATTCGGTAGGGTTTGTCGAGCCTAAGGCATTTCCTCTTCAGATTCAAGGTGAGTTTGGATTTGTTACAACTTTTTCAAAGTTTCCTTCAAACGCAGTGCCGCTTCCTGGTTTTCGGGGTAGCGTCTGGCCGCTTCGCGATAGTAGTTTACAGCTAATTCGAGCGAGCCTTGACGTTCGAAGACACCGCCTAAACCTATCAGCAGTTCGGGATCGTTGGGTCGCTTATCCAAACCTTCTCTCATCAACGAAACCGCCGCAGTGTATTCACCGCGCTCAGTTTTTCGGTCGGCGAGAAACACCCTGGCCCAGTGGCGTGTAGGATAGGTCTCAAGGTAGTCTGCTACCCTCGTTTCCACAGCTGGACCCTTACTGTTTTCGACTCCGAGCTTGGCCCAGCGTTTGAGGAGGTTACTGTAGCAAGTGTCGGAATTGTCGATATCTCTAAGCAGCACTTGCGATAGGTAAGAAAACTCTTCGTCGGGTCCGTTGGCTTCGCCAAGCGCTTTTGCATATCGTTCTTCGAGACAAGTGTTCTTGGGTTGTGCCGCCTTCCACACTTCGAGAACGGCAAGTTCGACGGAAGGGTTGCTTTTGCGCTTGGCGGTAGCTGTGAGAGAGTCCGCAAGAGCATAGCCTCTTTCATCGGGATGCTCTTTTAGCCACTTTGCGAGCACTTTCTCGCCGACAGGCGGATCATTTTGAAAGAGAACGTAGAGCACGCCTGCAAATCTGCTTTCGTTGTCTTTCCACTGTTGATATGTTACCTGGGAGAGGGCTTCTGCGGCAGTCTCAAGTTCGGACTGCGAAATAAGAAAGGTAAGGCGACTGGTAAATACATACCGATTGTTGGGCGCAGCAGCCCAAGCGGCATCTAGAGTTGCCCGAGCTTCTTCAATTTGGCCCGAACGCTCTTGCGCTTCCGCTAGTTTCAGGAGGAGCGGGATTCGCTTCGGGTTGGCCTTGCGAGCGTCTTGGAGCAGTGAAAGTTGTTGATTGAGGTTGTCTTCGCCGGAAAACAGCCGAAGTTTCTCCATCAGGGCGAGTCTTTGGAGTATGCGGTCGTATCGTGGAATGCCCAATTCCGCAGCCGCGTTGTAAAGATTCGAGGCCTCTTCTAGTTCGAGCTTCGTCTCGGCTCTTTCGCCCAACGTGTACAACGTTTCGACCTGAAGGCTTCGATAGCCCCACGAACTGGTCCAAAGTCCGAAGCCGACCAAGATAAGACCGGCTCCATACCTCACAACGGGCGCTTCTTGCCAGCGCTCGCGATTACTCGGGAAAGAGAACGCTAAGCCGAAGAGCCACAGCTGCGCCCAAAGAACGGGTCGTTGTACGACAATAAAGTTGAATACCGAGAATACAGCAAGGGCTACCACGGCCGAGAGTACGGAAGCGGCCTCAGTTGGTCTTCGGCCGTGCCGTAGTTGGACCCAACAAAGCTTGATAGCAAGCCAGGTAAGAGCACACCAAAGGAAAAGGCCGGGCAATCCGCATTCGACAGCGAACTCTAGAAAGTCATTGTGGGCGATATTAACGAAGATATCTTCGTGCTCCTCTGGTCGAACAGTCTGATAGGCCTGCCCGAATGCTCCTGGACCGGCTCCGAAGAGCGGATTGTGCATGATGGCTCTCCAGCCGTTTTGGAGAACTTCCACCCTGAGTGACTGGTATTCCATCGTGGTGCCTTCTACAACTCGGTTCCACTTGACTGCGGCGGCATACTGATAGCCCAGGAAAGGGGAGAACAGGAGTCCGAGAGCGAGAGGGAAGCCGACGAACAAGCGGGTCTTCTCGGACTTTTCTTTGCGCAGAAACTGAAGCGGTAAGGAGAAACAAAGCGCCGCAGCAATGAAGCCGACCAGTGCAGCCCGGCACCCAGTGCTGTAGAGAGTCAGCATAAAGAAGGCGGCCATGAACATATTCATCCACGTGAGTTTGGGACCAGAACGCTCTATAAGACCTAGTACAAGGCAGATGGCTAAAAGTGGAAGTACGGCGAACGTGTCCTGGTTTGCGAATGTTCCCTGTAGCGGAGGGAGAATGCCTGTTTTCGCGGCTTGAGCAAGGCCGATTACCCACGCAAGAATACTGGCAAAAAAACAAATCCAAATAAGAGTGTAGGCTACGCCTCGCCATTGCTTTCTTGTCTGAATGACGGCCTGACAGAACAGTAAGAACGCCACACCCCCGGTGAAGCTGGCCACTGAACGCTGACTAGCGTGCAGGTCTAGAGAAAATATCGAGCAGGTTGCCATCCAGATGAGCAGGAGCGTGGCTACGTCGCACTCCATTCGGTAGTATTTGCCCAATCCCCCGACGATACGCGCTACTCCCAACAGGGTGGCAAACACACCCGCAAGCAGAAGCGGCATGCCGGGGTTCCATACAGTTGGGAAAAGAAGTATCCCCGCGACGAGAACGGTGGATGCGAAAAATGTGAAGATAATACAAGGCCAAAGCTTCGGTTTTTGGCCCCCCTGAGACGACATTGGGACATCTTCCCAGTTCACTCTGTGTGCCCTCCTTATATCCTGGAGGTCACAAGGGTTTTCAGATATCGGCACAAACACCTAGATCCAACCGAGGACAGGCTCGGAATTTGGCCGGGAGGGGCTGGATGATGACATCCAAGAATAAAATACTTTTGGTGGCAAACACCGGCTGGTATCTTTACAATTTTAGGCTTCCGTTGGCGCGTCGATTGCGCCAGGAGGGATTCGAAGTTGTATTGGTTTCTCCCGATGACTCCTATATCCCGCGTCTTCAAGCTGAGGGCTTTCGTGTCGTTCTGCTCAAGCAGTTGAGTCGAAGGGGGATGAATCCTTTCTTCGAACTCTTCGCGCTATTCGAGTTGATGAGAGTGTACTGGCGCGAGAAACCAAGGGCGGTCCATCACTTCACTATCAAGTGCGTGCTTTATGGAACGATGGCCGCTAAACTCACGGGCGTACGTTCGGTCGTGAATGCAGTCACCGGGCTGGGACACATTTTTCTTGGGAAACGCACGGTCACGAGGGCTGTCAGGCCATTTGTACGCTGGTTATATCGAAAGATACTTCGCGCACGCCGGGGTCACGTTGTTTTCCAGAATCCGGACGATTTGGAGACGTTTATCGAGGCTGGGCTGGTGGCTCCAGAGAAGACCGTGATTATTCGCAGTTCCGGTGTTTGTCTTCAGAAGTTCGCTCCCCGACCGGGTAAGCCGAACAAGCCCGCCTCGGAAATTCCCACCGTTTTGTTCGTGGGTCGACTGATCAGAGAAAAGGGCGTGCACGACTTTGTAGAAGCCGCGCGTCTAGTTAAGTCGCACCGCTCAGCGTATTTTCAGATGGCGGGAGCGCCGGATCCCGGGAATCCCAGTTCTATCTCTGACGAAGAGCTTCAGGAGTGGCGTGTAGAAGGAGCGGTTGACTTGCTTGGGCACGTGGATTCCATAGCCGATCTCATGTCGTTGGCGGACCTGGTTGTGTTGCCATCTTATCGTGAAGGTACACCGCGAACCTTGCTGGAGGCGGCTGCTCTGAGTAAACCAATTGTGGCCACTGATGTCCCCGGGTGTCGAGAGATCGTGAGAGACGGATTCAATGGAAAGTTGGTTCCTCGAGAAGACCCCCGGGCCTTGGCATCGGCGATCGAGTCTATCCTGGATGACGTTACGCTCTCGGCACAGATGGGGGTAAACGGGCGGTCACTAGTGGCGGAGGAGTTCTCGGTGGAGACGGTGGTTCAAGAGACGATGAAAGTCTACCAGAGGTTGGGTATTGCCTAATGCAGAGGGGACAATCCTGAGCCTTCGCGTGCTGACGCCATCAGGATGATTTTCGTGAGGCTCTGGATTGTTGGCCTTGGACTAAAACGCGCCCAGCTATCAGCTGCGAAACATGGAGGTGGATTCAAGTTTTTGAGGGTTCTCGAAGCGAGTTGAGCCAACAGTAAATCCGCTTGTTTTGTCGAGGTTCCCTACATTACGTGGAATTTCAATCTTTTTGTTTCTCCCGTGTTGACGCATATTCAAGTTTAGCGAGAGTTTCCGGCTGGCATTAGAGGCTTCCATTGGGCTACAGTTCCACGTCCAAAGGACGAAGTCTTCTACCGCGAAGCGGTTTAGTCCAAAAGGCCAATTCCTTTGCTGTCTCACTCATGCTCAGAGCTCTCATCCCAAACCTGTCTGACAGTAGTCTGTACTCCTGCAGTATGCGTTCTAAGAACCCCGCGTTTTGTTCCAAGTGTCGGCCGAAGTTATGAGGGTGCCACCAAAGGTGAAAAGCTTGTTTATGGGTCGCAGCGTGTCTAAGGCTCGCGAGGATTCTTTTCTTCTTGAGGGGATCGAACCAGCGAAGTTTGGGAGTATAGGGCCTTAGAAACCGGCTGGCGGGTATATTGTAGGGAACCTCTCCAGTGCAGCGATTGGGTCCGAACGTGTGGTGGCCGGTGATTGGAAGGTAGCTATCAATCAACCTGATAGCACGGCGGATGTAGCCCTGGTGGCGACCCGCCGTGGCGGCATAGGCGGGATGGTCCTCCACTCCTCGGTAGCATTGAATCCCCTGTTCTGATAAGAGTGGGAGAAAGTCTCGGCGCCATTGATTTCTGGGAAAGACTAAACTCTCTGGAAAATGTCCAGCCTGGCTCCCAATTTTTTGTGCCTGACAGAGGTCGGCGGAGAAACTCTCGCGGGTAACGCCTTCTTCTAGGCAGTAGAAATGCGAGAAGGTGTGGGTTCCGATCTCTTGGCCCGGGATTTCGGCTATGGCTTGCAGTAGATCTGTGGCGAAGTGAAAGTCAGGCTCTAGGTCTTCTGATTCGAAAAAGTATCTGTAGGGGCAGAGATTCAGGTCGCGGTATCCGGGAAGGGCCGCTGGAAGATTTTTTAACAAGGATTCGCGCGACCTAAAAAAGAGGAACCCTACCGTGGACCAGGTGGCGTGAATTTTGTATTTTTTGAAAAGTCTAAGGATTTCGAGGACCGCCTTGTGAGTTCCGTGTAGATTTTCTCTGTAAGACGCGGCCGTTCTCTTGTCACGCACACCCCAGTAAAGTTCAAAATCGAGAGAGATGATAAAGAGTCCGGTTCGGAACTGCGACATCATGGCCTGCGACAGTCCTCCCGGCGCTCGAGTATCTCGTTGTAAAGTTCCACGTATTGTGAAGCTATCGCACTCAGGGCAAATTTCTCGGACCATTGCGCGGCTCTGCTTCCGAGTTTCGCGCGTAAAGTCTGGTCCTGTAGCAGTTCTCGCGATTTAGCCACGTAAGCGGCAATGTCGTCCGACGCTACAGTGAACCCGGTCTCGCCGTCCAAGACGATCTCCTTCACTCCGCCGACGTCTGCGGCCACGCACGGCAAACCCAGAGCTGCCGACTCGACCAGGCATCCGGGAAGACCCTCGGTGTCGCTGGTTAGCAGATGAAGGTCGGCGGCTTTTAGGTAGGGGGCAACGTTCTGAACAGTGCCGGTGAAGTGAAGGCGTTGTTCTACGCCGCGTTTCCTGGCCAACAGGCGGCATTCCTCGCCCTGGGGTCCGTCTCCAAGCATCCAGAGATGAAGGCCAGGGTCTTCAGCTGCTAGCCTGGAGAAAATCTCTACCGCTCTGAGAGGGCGCTTCTCAAAGCTGAGGGACCCGACGTAGACGAGAACCCTCGCGTCGGCAGGGGTAGAGAGCGCTTCTCTTTCGATGGGCTGAGCCTGTCTCAGGGCTGCTAAATCCGTACCCCTATGGATTCGGCGCCTGAGTTGTGGCCCTCTGCAAGGCCCAAACTCCGCGAGTGTGGCGTCGCTCACTGCCACCACGGCATCGGCTTGAGCTGTGGCTTGGTTCGCGATCCGCCTTCCCAGGAAACCTTTTTCCCAAAAGTTGGGGCTACCGATAGATCGATAGACTAGCGCAAACTTCGAGTTGAAAAGCAACTTGGAGAGCGCGCCGTACTTCATAGCGCGGCCGCCGTTGGCCTGTACCACGTCTGGGCGGAAAAGTCTGATTGTGTGACAAAGAAACCAGAATAACCGAGGATTTACTCCGGGGAGTCTCTCCAGTTTGGAGCGATAGTGGGCCATCGCGCTGGTATGAGGAGTTGAGGGTCTCAGTGCATCACTCTCGAGATAGTGATACAGATATAGTGTGTAAACTTGATGTCCCTGATTTTCGAGCCAAAGGTTTAGATCGTTCGCAAACACCTCGGCACCCCTGCGCTGAGGGAATGGCACAATTTGTAGGATTCTCATAGCGAACGCTTCTCGGAGCTAACCGACTCCTCGATAAGATGCTCTCCTCGTGTTCGACGGCGGCGCCTGCGAATTTGCTCTCGTCTTGAGAGCTTTACAGGGGCTTCCTCAGAAGTCGGCTCCTCTTCATCTGTTCCGAATGTTCCCCGTTTCTTGACCAAGCCGGAGACCGACAATACGCAGAGCAACGGCAGGGCCACTGTGCGGTGTCGGGCGGCCGTGCCCCAATTCCCCGTACCGGCAGCAAACATGATCTCGAGAACCGCAAACATCATCCAGAGAAAACTCAGAGCGGCGCGTTCTTCTTTACCTGCTTTTTGCATACCCATGAAACCGTAGACGAGTAGAACGGTACGAACCCAGATTTCAGCCATCGAGATGAGGTCGATCGATTCACCGACTTGCCACGGTAGTGGGCAAGCCCAATAGTAGACGATGAGCTGAGGGAACGCCCACATAAGGCCGCTGACAGTCTCCAGTTCGAGGTGGTCCGCATAGTTGGCGCGAGCTTCGTTGAGTGATCCGCGATAGTCGAGGGCGAACTCCACGATTTCCCCTTCGGTGAACGCCTCTACCACGTTGCTGGAGGTCTCAAGCTCGAACTCGACTCCGCCTAATACTTTGAAGTATCCGGCCATAAAGATACCCGCTATAGCGATTAGCAGCATAGGGACTCGGGCTTGGCCTCGGCCGGTCAGATAAAAGAAGGCAAGCACTCCATAGATAATCGCGAAGAGCGCCAGTCCTTTCTGTAGACAACCTAGGATCACCAGGCTACCGAGAAAGAACAGTAATGTATGAGGCGTGAAGTGCTGTCTTAGCTTTACTGTGAAATAGCAAGACAGCAACAAGAAAAGCTCTTGCCAGCCTTCTCGAAGTATGGATGACGTATAGCATACTGCGGAAGGAGACAAGCCCACGAGCAAAATCGCCACGTAAGCTTTTTCACTGTAGCCGAACATACGCAGAAAACGCCCGATGGCGATAAGAAGAAAGCCAAAGGCGACAAATGACGTTTGGAACGCGATCTCTTTCGAGGGCCCGAAAACGGAAAAGACAGTGGCCAGAAAGTTGGCGTAGAAGTCGGCCCCTGTCCCTACTAACCTGCTCCAGTTGAAGCCGCCCAAGGCGCTATCGTAAAACCGAGCAGCGTCACCGGCGTTCCCCGGTAGTTTGGTAAAATAGAGGTTTGCAATGATAGCGGCCTGCCTAACAGAGAGCGCAACAGCGCAAGCTGTCCGGCAGTGCTGAAGGCTCTTTTCCCGGAGGACGAGGGCAAAAACTAGGGGGACGAGGAGGAATGGTAAAGTGCCGCTCATTCAGACGTTGCACTAGCCTTATGAATCAACCCGAGGAATTTCCCGCCGAACTCGAAGACTTTCCAAGGCCGGGTTTGCGATTTCACCAGATCCCGAAAATGCCAGTTGTTTTGAATGTCGTCGAAGATACAAACGCTGCTGTCCGATAGAAACGGCTCCAGGGCGTTGAACGCGAATTGACGCCCGGAGTAGCTTTTATCTGAATCGTAGTGAAAGAGGTCCACGCATCCCGGCTGAAGTTCTGAGACTATGGCGGGAATGTTCTTGCGATCGCCCTCGATATGAAGGCTCCATCGCTCCTTGAGGTTGTTGTCGACCAGCACTCCGATGTATTTTTCTGGTTGCTCCAGGCGACAATAAGGGAAGTCGCTGCTGAACAGTTGCCCGCTCCCATTTTCGTGCATTGCAGTCAGAATGGCCTTGCTGCTGAAGCCTGCGGCGACTCCGGTCTCGACAACCAAACTTGGTTTGATGGAGCGAACAAGGAAATAGAGAAGCCCGTAGTGGCCTCCTCCGCCCAGTTGGACATCGAGGCCCTGCAGCGTCGCTTCGGCCTCCAGTGTCATCTTCTCGGCAAAGCTAAGCGCTTGTTCCCAGAGTGAAGCCTGGTCGAGCGGAATCCAATCTTTTATATCGCTGGCGTGGCACTTACACCACTCCAGCACTTCACCGGTTTGGCTTGCGGGTTCCAGATATTTGCCTACAGCCTTCCGCACCAGTTCTTTGCTCGCACCCAATCGAGCTGCATTCTTGATAATATTCCTGACGTCGCGCATGTTGAAGGATCCATTAATACCTCCGAAGTCAAAAATCCCCCTTAGTCCCGCACGTTCTCAGAAAAAGATGGAAATTGGGTGCGTCTGAGCGATTGCGCAAGGACCTTTACTTCCCCTACGGAACTGGCCCCCGTGCGAGTGTTTCACCTAGTCAAGGGATTGGGCCGCGGGGGAGCCGAGACTCTGTTAGTGCGGACGGCTTCCACAGAGCTTCTTACTTCGAGAAGAAACGGTTATGGTTATTTCTTGCCATGGAAAGATGCCCTGGTCTCGGAGCTTCGGGAACAAGGATGCGTGGTCAAGTGTTTTTTGGCCAGGAATCCGGCAGAGATGATTCTGCGTCTACCTGAGCTAGTGGCTTTCCTCCGCAACTGGCGCCCGGACCTCATCCACGGACATTTGCCCCTGGCAGGGGTCATGGCGCGTCTGGCGGGTAAGGCACTGGGAGTCCCGGTCGTGTATACCGAGCACAATCTTCAGGAGCGATATCATCCGCTTACTCGTCTTGTCAACCGCCTCACCTGGAAAATGCAGGATCGGGTGGTGGCTGTCTCGGCAGAGGTTCGTGACTCCATCCTTCGTGCGCTTCCGGAAGAAACGCCACTCCAGGTGGTGTTGAACGGGGTCGACTGCGAGAAGTTTTCCCCCCGGCCGTCTGACCGTGCGACGGTAAGGGCGGAGTTCGGTTTGTCGGAAGATGACATCCTGATAGGAACGGTAGCTGTCTTTAGAAAGCAGAAGAGGCTAGACCTCTGGCTTGAGGTGGCCCGTCGTCTGGCTCTTGAGTTTCCGAATGTGTACTTTGCTTTGATTGGAGATGGACCAGAACGACCTTTGGTTGAACGACTGGTGGCAGAGTATGGGCTTGACGATCGGATGCGGTTGCCAGGTCTGCTGGCCAATGTCTGTCCTTACTACTGCGCTCTCGATGCGTTTTTTATGAGTAGTGACTTCGAAGGGTTGCCCGTGGCTTTGCTGGAGGCGATGGCGAGTGGAGTCCCTGCCGTGGTTACTACGGCTGGCGGGATCGGGGAGGTTATCCAGGGCTCGGATGAAGGGTTGGTCGCTCCTGTCGGGGATGTGGAGACACTCTATTCCCATCTGAGAACGCTCTGTCTTGACCGTGTAGTTGCACGGGAGCTCGGACGAAACGGCCGGGCTCGAGTGCGGACCGCGTTTAGTCTCGCCAGGATGAGCCGGGAGCTAGAAGATTTGTACGTAGAAACGCTGGGTCAGCGGGTACGGCCCGAGCCAAAGCTGACCGACTACGACTACGTGCGGGAAGTTTCCGCTGATGAGTCGATTCATCTGATCCGGCTTGCGCTAGGTGAAGGGTCCGAACGCTCTCCAAGAACCCTCGAATTCTTTATCTGGAAGCACGAGGCGACTCCGTTTGGAAGGTCGTACCGACTTGGTGCCCGGGCGGGTGTCGACGGAGAGTTAGCAGGGCTTCGGCTTTTTCAACGTTGGCGCTTGGTTCGGGATGCCCAGACTTTCGAGGCCGTGCGAGCGGTCGACACGAGTACTCATCCAGAGCATCAGCGTAGGGGCATTTTTACAGCTCTCACTCTACGGGCTCTGCAGGATTTGACCGAAGAGAATTCGGACCTGGTTTTCAATACACCTAATAGGAACAGCTTGCCGGGCTATCTGAAGATGGGGTGGGAGTTGGCCGACCAGATTTCCCTCAAGGTGAAGTGGTTGGGCGGGAGGGCGCACTCCACGAGTTCCGCGGGTTGCAGCCTCGATGACATCTTGGGTGATTTTTCCCCTTCGGATATCGATGGTTTGCTCGAGCAGACTCGAGTACCTGGCAAGCTGCAGATAGCCAAGTCCCTCAGCTACCTGAAATGGAGATATAGCGAGCACCCAACCGTATCTTACCTCTACGCGGCACAATCGGCCCAAATCTCGGGGGAAATCGAGGCTCTTTTGGTATGGTGTGAGACCAGGCGCGCGAGGCTTTCGGAGTTCACGGTCTGTGAGCTTTTCGCTAGAAGTGAGGGAGCGGCACAGGAAGTGCTGCGAGCTGCATTTGCGGGTAGCCGCTGCCACTACGCTGTTTGGGTATCCTCCTCAAGCCCCGTCGCGGAAGCGGCAATCGATGAACAAGGGTTTAAGGTTTTACCCTTTAAGAAGCTGGCTCTTACGGTCTACCCGCTTTCCGAGAGGGCCAACTTGGGTATTGATGGCAGTTCTTGGTGCTTCAGTACGGGAGACCTCCAAGTTTTTTGAAGGACGACGATATGGCTAGCAGTATAGAACCAGACGGAATCAATTGCGCCTCTGAGAAGCCGTCAGGACTCTTGAGGGAGCGCGGCTTCAAGTTGGGATATCGCCCCGTCCTGGATGGACTAAGATGTGTGGCAATTCTCCTCGTTTTGTTCTTTCATGGGGCCAGAGGGAAGATGCCTGGTGGCTGGGTCGGTGTAGAGATTTTCTTCGTCCTCAGTGGTTTCTTGATTACCACACTTCTGCTGTTGGAAATTCAGAAACGGGGAAGGATCGATCTCAAAAAGTTCTATATCAGAAGGGCACTCCGTCTTTTCCCTGCTCTTTATTCGATGTTGTTTCTGGCCTTTTTGACCTCATTCTTCGTGGTGGAGAATCGAGACACATTTCTAGGTGAGATCATGGCTGCCGGTCTCCACGTGTGGAATTACGGTCCTGAGCTAGGTTTCTGGGAGTTTGGAGCGCCGACAAGAATTTCGCACACTTGGAGTCTTTCGACAGAGGAGCAGTTTTATTTGGCCTGGCCCTTCTTTCTCAGCCTACTGGTTGCGCTGCGATCGAGAGCTTGGCTTAGTGTAGGAGTCCTTGCGGCTCTCTACCTGGCATTGCCGGGGTACCAGGTGATTATCCTAGGCTGCATGCTGGCGATTGTTTTCCCTTCGAGTATGCCTAAGAAGATGGCGACTCCGGTCGCTGTGCTGGCCACATTGTCGACCCTCTTTTTGCTTTATGTCGCCTTTTTCGGCCCGGAGAAGACCTTTCTGGTGAAGCTATTTTGCGGGTTGACGAGTAGTGTCCTCATCTATTTCCTTATTTTTTTCCAAGAAGTTTGGCCGCTCGTCTACTCACTCATCGTATTCCGATCTATGTCGGGCGGATATCATATGGTCTCTACCTCTGGCACGTGCCGGTGAACAAGCTTCTCTATCACTTATGGGGTAAGGTGCCCGCCGCTTATCACATACCAGTATTCTTGACCAAGATTGCGGTAGCGTTTCTGGTGGCAGGGTTGTCCTACAAGTTCATCGAGGAGCCGTTCTTGAAGAGAAAGGCGAAATACTCTACCCGAGAGTCGGGGGAGAAGCGCTGAGAGTCGAGCCGTTTTGAGTTTTTCGCCTCAACAAATTAAGAAAGTTAAATTTAATGAGCCTTTTCTCGGAGGTTAGATGCTTCGCTATCTTCAGGGTGTCGTGAGAGTAATAGAGACGCCTTTGGCGAGTGTAGGTCAGCCTACCGGAGCGTAGCTGGGTGAACTTCGCTTCCGACGAGTTTCTTCTTTTGCTTCCTCTCGTTTTCTGTGTCTACTGGACGTTGGGTCGATCCGCGCGACGGCAAAATGTCATATTGCTTCTAGCCAGCTATTTGTTTTACGGTTGGTGGGACGGGCGATTCCTGTTGCTCCTTGTCCTTTCCAGCGTTTGCGACTTCTTTATAGCAGGGAAGGTTGAATCAAGCGAGGGTTCCCGGCGCCGAAACTGGCTTTGGTTAAGCGTGTTGATAAATCTGGGAATACTTGGTGCATTCAAGTACTTCGGGTTTTTTGTCGATTCTTTTGTCGAACTGAGCGCGAAACTAGGTGTCTCTCTCCATCCATATACGTTGAACCTTGTCTTACCGATAGGGATCAGCTTCTACACCTTTCAAACCCTCGGCTACACTATAGATGTCTACAAGCGTCGGACGCCTCCTTGCCAAAATGCCATTGAGTTCCTCACTTTTGTGGCATTTTTCCCACAATTGGTGGCGGGGCCTATCGAAAGAGCCGGGGATATGCTGGTCCAATTTCGCCGGCGTCGGCATTTCGTCTATGAGGAAGCGGCCTCGGGGTTTAGAGTTTTGCTTTGGGGCTTTTTCAAGAAACTCGTCGTTGCGGACAATTGCGCACTCATCGTCGACTTTGTCTGGTCCAACTCCGAGGCCCGTGGAGGTCTTGTTTGGCTAGCCATCTTTCTCTTCAGTTTTCAGATCTACGCCGATTTCTCAGGGTATTCCGATATCGCTCTTGGGACAGCCCGATTCTTCGGAATCCGCCTGTCCTGGAACTTCCGCTACCCCTATTTTTCGAGTGGCTTACAAGATTTCTGGCGGCGATGGCATATCACATTATCTCTCTGGTTCCGGGACTATGTGTATATACCGCTTGGAGGTAAAAGGCGTGCCCATGCTAGAAATTTGATATGCACTTTTCTTCTCAGCGGACTTTGGCACGGCGCGAACTGGACATATCTGGGTTGGGGACTGGTGCACGGAGTGTCCTACGTTTTGTGGACAGGCAGGCTCCCGCGCCTGGTCACGTTTGTCTGGGTGAGCCTATGCTGGGTCGTTTTCAGGGCGCCAACACTCCCTGAAGCCTACCTCTTTGTGATTCGGGGGCTTGATGGGATGTCTCCATGGCACGTTCTTCCCGCTTCGGACCATCTAGTTTGTGGGCTACTGGGCGTGGTCGTGCTGATTTTGGCCGAGGCAAGTGCGATAGGTAAGCACGATTCTCCCGTTTGCGTGCTTGACGGAAAGCCTCTTTTGGTCCGTTGGGTCACCTATATCGGGCTCTCTACTGCTATCTATCTACTCGGAAACTTCGGAGGAGGGTATGATTTCATCTATTTCCAGTTTTAAGCCACTGCTGCTACGCCTGGTTGTCATCGCGTTTCTGTTTGTCTTGGCGAACATCGCTGTTCGAGGTCCGATCGCGAGGCGCGTGGACCTCCCGGTTGAGCACCTCCAGCATCGTGTCTTGAATTCAGCAGCGACGGTTTTGGTGGTAGGCGACTCTCACGCCCAATCTGTTCCGTTCAACAGCGCGGATGTTTTAAACCTATCGAGTGGTGGAGACAGTTTCGCGGAGATGCGGTCTAAGTTGCGCTACGCGAGGACCCGAGTGCCAAGCCTGGAGTGCGTAGTGATCCCGTTGGACCTACACTGTTTCTCCGGAGATCGGGATAGACGGAACAACCTCCAGCAGGGAGTCCTGTGGTGTTCGCAGGTGGACTATGAGCAGATCTACGGCAAGAGCTATTGGAAAAGTAGATATCTTCACAGGCTCCTGCCTCTCACTAACCCGGTCAATGCTCGATTGGCCCGGCGGTACTTGCTGCATGCCACCGTCCCGGAAACGGAGCAGCCGGACTGGTCGGCCCTCCCAGACTCAGAGCGGCGCAGGATGGCGGGTAGCCGTTTCAGGGCGAACTTTGCCGGTGGTTATTCTATCCGCCAAGCCAACCAGTTTAGGGCGTTGCTCAGAGATGCGGAGCGATTCGATTTGCGAATTGTCGGGGTTCGTTTCCCGGTTGACGAGACGTATGGTGAGTTGGTGAAAGAGGTCGCCTGGAGAGAGGAGGCAGAGCGAAACTGGCGGGGACGGCTGGACGTGGGGAAAGACTTTTCGAGCCTATCCACTCAAGCTTCTGAGTTTGTTAACCAAGACCACCTCAGCGCCAGTTCAGAAACGGCCGAGGCCGTGGCTCGAAAGATTGAGCGTGCGTGCCGAGAGAGCCAGAACTTGCGGTCCAATGGTCCCTAGAGCGATTTGCTCACTTTCTTGGGTGATGGTCGAGATTGTAGCAGACCAGATTGTCGCCCCTGATTCTGCAACTAAAATTGGCCCTGCTCAGGGCGCCGAAGACTGCCTTGGAGCATCCGGGACGCTTTCTGTCGTGAATCTCGATAATCAAGATCTTGACCCTCGGCAGCCAGGCTTCAGGGTCGGCGTTGAAGACTTCTTTTTCACTGCCTTCGATGTCAATCTTGAAAATGTCGACAGTCTGGATGTTCCACTTTGAAAGAGCGGTGTTGACGGAAAGAGAGGGTTGACCGCCAAGCTCACTGTCCGCTAATTCCTTTGCTTGTGCGCCCCAGGCTCTCTCAGCCTCGCCCTCGATCTTCACAAAGCCGTCTTCTTTCCAAAGAGCGGCCTCGATGCATTGGACGTTGGGATAGTAAGAGGTATTCCTTTTGAGTAGGGTGAGATTGGCGGCGAACGGTTCCAGGGCGAATATCCTGGCTTCCGGGAAACGGTTGGCAAGAAATGTGCTAGCTAGACCAACGTTCGCTCCCGCGTCGATGATCGTCGCGGGCTCCGTGGGTACCCTGACGTCGTACAACCGCTTCAGGAAGATTTCTGAGAAAACCGCAAGATCGGAGGTCCGGGGTCGAAGAAAAAGAGGGGCTTTCACGGTGCTGAGGGTGATGCCTTGCGTCCTGCCGGAGAGGAGTTGTGCTCCTACTCGGAGGGCATCACTAAAGCCGAAATGCTTGTAAAGACGGTAGATGGTTTCTACAGGATGCAAGGATATCTCCAGAAGATCTTCGCGGCACCTTCCCTCCACCGGATGGGAATCCTGTTGCGAGTGTGGTCGTGACGTGAAGCCAGGTTTGCAAAGTCTCAATATTAGGTAGAGTTTTCAGTGGATTTTTCTCTTCATCAACGAGAACTGCACGCTCGCCTCGTGTTTGCAGCTTGTCGGCGTGCTCCGCTCAAGTCTATTGTACGTGAACTCTGGCCTCTGGTTGAAGAACCTGAGTTGTTTCGGCGTTTCTGCGAGAGTCACGGAGTGGGTCCGTCGGTCTTTCAGGGTCTGGTCGATAGTCTGGGTTCCCTAGAGTTTGACGAAGAGTATCGATGGCGCGGTGCCCAGCTTCGAAATCGCAATTGGGCCAAGAAGGTTTGCAGCGAACTCGTGAGGGTCCACGAGGCTCTGTGTGCGGGAGGCGTGCGATGTCTCACCTACAAGGGTATTGCATTGGCTAACCAGGTGTATGGGGATATCGGGTGCCGCCCACCGGGCGACATCGACCTGCTTGTGTCCCCTGCGGATGCCGAGAAGGCTTCGCTCATACTGCTGGAGTTGGGATATCTTCAGATGATGCCGGGTCCCCTCTCTCAATCTCAAGAAGCCGCTTTGCGCCGTTTTTCGGGGGGACGCCAGTTCTACTGTTCGAGCAACGAATGCCGGGTTGATTTGCATTGGGCTATGTTCAGCCGCTGGGTCGATCTAGACCCTGGGTTTGAAGCACTCTGGTCTCACCGTCGGCTCTGTGAACTTGATAGGGGAAGTGTTTCGACTCTTGGAACTGTTGATAACCTGGTTCTGCTGGCACTCCACGGATGTCAGCACAGGTTTCAAGCCTACAAACAGGTCCTGGATCTGAGTAGGGGGCTCCAGTTGACAGATACTGTTGAAAGGAGGCTGGCCGTCGAGAGGGCGGGGCATCGCGGCCCGATGGTGGGTTTTTCCTTTCGTTTGGCCGCGGTTCTAGAGACACGGGTTCCGTTGGAAAAGCTCAAGCCGGGACTCGAGAGTTCCACTATTTCCGACTCGCTTCGCTTGGAGCCTCTGCGTCGACCGATAGCTAGCAGTCTTCTAGACCCCATTGCTCTTTTTTGTACAAGATCAGAATTCACCACCCGTAGGCGGCTCTTTAGATGGGGCGGGTTGGTGCGAACGCTCCTGACGCCGTCAATCAAGGATGTCGCCTCTGTAGATCTCGGACTGGTTGGGCCTCACCTGTACTATCTGATTCGATTGAGTCGACTAGGGAAAAAGGCGGTCATACGTCTTTCTAGAGGCTTGAGGTTTGAGCGAGCGATTCGAGATGACTATCGCTATTAATGGCATCTAAGAAGGGACGATAAAAAAAAATGAAGCAACAGAAGGGACAAGCTTGCAGAGTTTGAAATGCGACATTCAGGATGTCGTTTTTAAGGATTTGGGGAATCATTCAAGCATATGTATAACTTTAAACCAAAATATCAAGTAAAATTTACCACGGAAGAGTTCGACTCTGAAACCGTCGTGTACGACGACCGAGGAGCTCAGATTCACATCCTAAAGGATGCAGCCTCGGATGTTTACCGTCTCTGCTCGGGAGAGCACTCGAGAGACGAAATACTCGGTCTGCTGACCGGCAAATTGGACTCGGAACAACAACTCGATTCCATTCTGTCATCTCTAATTGAGAAGAAGTTGGTGGCTGCCCCAGACCAAGTAGTCGGTTCCTCTAGAAGAAGTTTTCTCAAAGCCGCCGCCATGACCACTGGTGCGCTAATTTTCACGATCCCCGTTCCGGTAGCGGCGGCAACTCTCAGTACTTGTTTCTGTAACACGACTGACACCGCAGGTTCGCAGAGTACCACTAACGGCTGTATCGGACGAACCCCTGTGGATCAGTGTAGCACGATCGCTGGAGTTCAGACCCAAGGAGACCTCTGTGGCACAGTTTCCTGTTTTCAGAGTTCGACGGGCAACTGTATATGTGAGTCTGACGACAATCGGTGTGCGACTCTTCATTCAGGCACAGTGACCCAGAAGTGCTGTCAGGGGTCCGACCCCACAAACGCGGCTTGTGCGAACACGACTCCATGAGAACCGATTGGTTGCCGGAACTCGTCAATCGGACGAGTTGAGCAGTTAAAATTGACCGCCTAGGTTGGGCGGGTGGATTTTCATTCGTGCCCGATACGAGGGATGAGCGTACTGTGCGCTTTGGTGTGAGGGTGGCGAGTGAAGAGGACTTGGACTTCACTTCGTCTCGTGTGCGGGCTCACGGGTGGCAACCAGCGCAGGAAGAGCGCGATGTAGATATTCTGATTTCCTTCCGTAGGGGAGAAAGCCGCATCGGGAGGAGAGACTTTCACCTTCTGTATCACGGGACAAATCTGCTCCACCGCTCCCTGGACGCTCGCGAGTTTGAAGAGAGATTTGAGACGGTGCTTGTGGAGTCGGTCGAGTCGGTTAGCAACGATATTCTCTGCTTCATGGGTCAAGTGGTTGGGAGCCCCTCCAAGCCATACGTCTACTTGGGTCAAGAGGTACTTGAGGGCGTCCCTGTTCTAAGGGAGTACGGTCGTTTAACGCTCACTACCGCCGGAGAACTTCGAAACCTTCCCAGAGGATTTCCTGCAGGAGCAGCGGCGCCAACCTATAGCTCAGCGCCGTTGGGGTCGGCGCTGGCATTCGCCTATCTCCGTGCGAACTGTTTCAGTGAGTGGGGCTACGCTGCCTCCCGACTACGCGAACTATCGCTACATCTGCCGATTGTGAGCCCGGACGTTATCCGATCCACCTTTAGGTAAGAGGACGTGCGCTGACAGGAGCCCGAAGCTGCCGGCTTCCGCCGACCGGACTGAAGAGACCTCGTTTCATGTCAAAGATTGTCTATATTTACCAAAGGGGGCCGGTTGAAGAACATCTGCAAGAAGACCTGGAACGGATTTGTCGACAGCTTGGGCCTGATCACATCACCCCGAATCCGCCGCTTGTCTACAGCAACGACGGCGCCGCTTACGGTATTGTCAACCCTCTCGGATTGACTCTTTCTCATAACGCAAGCGTGCTGCTGGGCAGTCTTTTTGAATCAGACGCCCCCTGGAGCGAGACCGAGACTGCCGCGCCTGATGGGAACTTCGCGATTTTTAGAGCCGATGACGAGCGTCTTGAGGTTTTGAGCGATTTCGCCGGATCCAGAACCGTCTGGTACTATTTCGACGACGATCAGTTTATAGCGTCGACCTCGCAAAGAGCTGTCTTGATGCTTCTCGACGGGTATGAGCCCGACGAGAGGGTTGTTCCTTGGGTACTATCGACCGGCTCTTTGGGTCCGGAGTGTAGTTGGGATAGACGGATAAAGCGCCTTCAAAGAGACTCAATACTGTCGATCAACAAGGCCGACTGGACGATCTCTTGCCGGCAGAATCGAGTCAGGTTCAGCGCGCTATTGTTGCCGGAGGAAGAGCACGAAAAGAGACTGCGTGACTCAATCTACTCAGTTTTCGACAAGCTACATTACGACTTCGACAACTGGACCTTGCCACTATCCGGAGGCTTCGATAGCAGGGCCATCCTCTGCCTTTTGAAAGCGACCGGTAGCGAGAATTCCGGCAAACTGGGCACCATTACCTGGGGCCTTCGTTCTGCCCTGGGTGAACCGGATACAGATGCTTCAGTGGCTAAAAGGCTTGCTCAGACTCTTGAGGTGGCGAACGCCTACTTGGCCACGGACTTATCGGACGATTCGCCGGTCGATGTTGTAAACAGGTTTGTGAGGACGGGAGAGGGGTGCATCGACCATTTGGGAGGGTACACCGACGGGTTTCGACTCTGGAAGAAGCTGTTCGAAAACAATGTTAAAGGCATCATCAGGGGAGACGAAGGGTTTGGCTGGTCTTACTCCCGAACCGAACTCGCCGTCAGACTGAGCACGGGCTCTTGTCTCTGCTCAGACTATGCCAATCTTAGAGGATATTCCGAGTTGACGGAGTTGCAGCAACTCCCTGAATACCTTTTTAGAAAGGAAGGCGAGTCTCTAGCAACCTGGCGTGACAGGTTGTACCACGAATACAGGCTGCCTGTCATTCTAGCCGCTCTTTCGGACCTGAAACTGCCGTATGTCGAGATTTCCAACCCGCTTCTGTCACGTAAGATACTTCAGCAGGTGTGGCAGCTTCCCGATGATTTGAGAACCGACAAGGTGCTTTTTCAAAGGATTGTCAGGTCCACGGGTCCCGATATCCCGTTTGCTAGTCGGAGCGCCACCGGAAATGTGATAGACGTTTTGAGCAAGCCACCGGTGGTCGAACTTTTTCGGGAGACGATGTCATCGCAGCGAGCCAGAGACAGGCTTCCACGAGACTTACTAGAGAGTCTCCAGGGTCGAATGAAGTCTGAGGCGGGGCCGAAGACTTTCGGCCTCAAGAAGACGGCTAGGAAACTCCTGCCAAAATCTGTAGTGAAGTACATTAAGAAGAACACTCCTCTGCCGGTGGTCAACCCTTATGTCCTGGCTTTCAGGGCCTATATCATCTGCAAAATGGCGGAAACCTTCGAAGAGGATAGAGCCAGGCTGCGTGAACGCTGAAGGGACCTTCACCCTTCGCAAGAAGCGAAGACCAAATTATTACAGGCTTTCGGCTCAAAGGTAACGATGGCCGCTTTGAATGGAGTATACTCTGAATAGCAACGGACCTCGCCTTTTCGGCATTCTCCCCACCTACGCGCGGCAAAAGCTTCTGGGAGACACCTTGCGCGCGGTCATGTCCCAGACGCGCCCTCCTGATGTGTTCGTCATTGTAGACAATGAGTCTAGCCCGAAAACGAAACAACTCGTCGAGCAGTTTCAAGCGGATTTTCCCGATCGCGATGTGCAATATGTCGCGTCGCCTGAGAATTTGGGCTCGGCCGGAGGCTGGGCGCTCGCGTTCGAGCATTCGATCGGTCAAACCAAGGATTCGGACTGGTTCGTTACCCTAGATGACGACGATCCCCCTATCTTTATCGACGATCTCGAGAAAGTCTTTGAATTTGCCATTGAGCAGAAGCAGAACGACCCGAGTATCGGGGCGGCCGGGATCGTGGGAGCCCGCTTCGACTGGAGGCGAGGATTTCTAGAGCGACTCGGGGATGCGGAGTTACACGGGCCGATTGAGGTCGACTACGTGGGTAATAACCATCTTGCTATGTATCCCGCTTCCGTCGTCCGCAAGGTTGGTGGTTTTCGCAAGGAGCTCTTCTTCGGTAACACAGAGGTGGAGTACTGTCTTAGGCTCCGTAATATGGGTTATCGGATCGTCGCCAATGGAGACCTTTGGCGCAAACGTAGAGAGCATAGTAATAGGCTTGGAATTACGGTCAAGCCCAGTCGAGTCTGTTCCGATAGATGGAAAAAGTACTACACGATCAGAAACTACATATATATGATGCTTCGTTTCGGTCGCCTCGATCTGGCCCTGAAGCAAGCTCTGATTCAAATAGCGCTCAAGCCCCTCTACACCGTCCCCTCAGACTGGCAGCTAGCTCAACGAGGCTTCAAGTTGGCGGTCCGAGCCACCGTGGACGGCTTTCGTGGGAACATGGGTCGGACTGTGAAGCCTGATGACTTCACGAGCAAGAAGGTCCTTTCTCAGACCTGAGCTGAAGCGCATGAAAGAGCACCCTGTGTCCGCATCGCGAAGTGGAAAAGACAAGCTCAGCGTGATGTTGCTGGTAGATTCTCTGACCGTGCCACTTTGGGCCGCCGAGATGGTTCGACGCCTGCAGGAGAGTGAGTTTGCTGCGGTCGACCTCGTTTTGGTCAATACTCCGGACAAGTCACGTCTTTCAAGCTCCTTTGACTGGGGCCACCTGCTCTACAGGATTCATCGCGCGCTAGACAGACGAATAGCTAGAGGTGGAAGAGACCCGTTTGCACCGACCGACCTGGGTCCGCTTTTGACGCGGGCTGAGGTCATCGAGGTAACGCCCCTCCAGACTAAGTATTCGGATAGGATTCCTGAAGCGGTGTGCTCCCAACTCTTGGAGCGTAGAGTCGATGTCGGCGTCCGTCTCGGCTTTCGCATCTTGAGAGGCTCTATTCTTTCCGCCACACGCTACGGCATCTGGTCATACCACCACGGGGATGAGAGCGTAAACCGGGGTGGCCCCCCCGGATTTTGGGAAGTCCTTGAAAACTGGCCATTGACCGGCGCGACTCTTCAGATACTGAGCGAGGACCTTGACGCAGGGACGGTATTATCCAAGACAGCCTCAACCACGGACCCTACCCTCGTGAGTCGAAATAAGAGCACGCTTTACTGGGGCGCCGCCCCCTTGCTGCCCAGGGCATTGAAGGGGTTGTACGAGGACGGGGAAGAGAAGTTTTTCTCTCGCTCTAGAGACCAGAAAGTCGTACCGCGCTTCTATTCAAGACGGCTCTATCAGACTCCGGACAACTTGCAGTTTCTGAAGTCCTTCGGTTCTCACGCTTTGAGATTAGCAGCCCGGCGACTTCTGCGGGTCTCCCGTTTGGAGAGGTGGATGATACTCTTCAGTCACAGCGCGTCGGAATCACGAACTGAGTCTGGTCGACGCTTTGAGACGCTGACCCCTCCCTCAGGGCACGAATGGGCCGATCCCTTCGTAGTCTGGCACCAAGGTGTACATCATCTCTTTTTTGAGGACCTCGACCGGTCGCGGGGGAAGGCCCAAATTGCTACTATGACTTTCACGCGTGAGAATGGCTGGTCGAAACCCCAACCAGCGCTCAAGCGCGACTACCACCTTTCCTATCCGTTCGTCTTTCAGTACGGCTCAGACTTCTATATGGTGCCGGAAACTGCGGAGAACGGGACTGTCGAACTCTATCGCGCGGTGTCGTTTCCGTGCGAGTGGGAGTTCGTGAAGGTCCTCCTGGCCGATATCAAGGCAAGGGATACGACACTACTGCAGAAAGATGGCCGGTGGTGGATGTTCACTTGCGTTCAGGAGACGGTAGAGATGAGTTCTTGGCAGGAGTTGTTTCTGTTTTGGTCCGAAGATCTACTCGACGGTTCTTGGCGCCCGCATCCTCTGAATCCGATCGTTACGGATGCGGCTTCGGCCCGCCCGGCGGGCAAAATATTCGAGGTTGACGGCCGGCTTTATAGGCCCTCCCAGAATTGCGGAGGCTGCTACGGAAAATCTGTCAAATTCAATCGGATCGATGAGCTGAGCGAGAGTTCATATGAAGAAGTGTGTGTCAATGAAATCGAGCCGTTGTGGGACGGGGCGATTACCCGTGTCCACACCTACAACTATGACAGGGGCTTGACTGTCATGGACGGCCTAACGAAGGAGCCCAAGTTTGGGAAAGGGTAGTGAGGAGAAGAAAGCGCCGCTCGTGAGTGTCGTGATTCCGGTTTACAACGGCGCCCGCTATCTTTCGGAAACTATCGAAAGCATCCGAAAGCAGACGCTCGATGATTGGGAGTTGGTGATCGTGGATGACGGTTCCACCGACGAATCCTGGTCGATCATTGAGCAGTCGTCGCTGTTAGACTCTCGAATCAAGGGCCATCGCCACGACCGAAATCGAGGGCATAGAGCGGCATCAAATACCGCGTTTCGGTTGAGCGTCGGGAAGTATGTGGCGCGCAGCGACCAGGATGATATTTCCCTTCCCGAGCGCCTGGAAAAGCAAGTCGCTTTCCTTCGGGAGAATCCAACCGTGGGCCTGGTGGCCTCGGGTCACTACAGATTAAGCCCGGAAGGTGATCGCACAGCGGTTCGAAAGACCAGGGAGCCAGTATTCGTTCGGTGGGGACTGCTCTTCGATAGTGCGTATTGTCACTCGAGTTTTATGTTTCGTCGTGAGTTTGTGGAAGGTGACAATCCTTACAGGTATGCTCCCTCAGCCTACGACTATGAGGTTTTGGCACGTCTGGTCGGCGAAACGGAGGTCCGAGCGATTCCAGAGCCCTTGGTCGTCTACCGAGTGCATCATGACGGACTTGCGACCACGGACAAGATCAACATGAGTGTCGCGGCGCTCGCCATATCGCGCCGGCAAATCAGAAGCCTTCTTCGACCTCGGAAGCTCACCCGAGAGTCCTTCTGTGCTATACGGAGGTTGGCGCAGGGGAAGGACTTGGAAAGCTCGGACCTCGACGACCTTCCTCTCTTCATTGAACTGATGGAGCGCTTCAAAGAGGAGACCGGAGCCACTGACCGAGAAATGAAGCAGATCTGGAGACTAAATCTTCGCAGACTCCTGGCCGCACTGCCCGTTAAGGGCGCTTTGCATCTCTTACTGCGTGACCCGATCGGGATGGGAGATGCCGTATTGGTCAGGTTGCATCGAAAGATTGCACGAACACTCCGCCGGAACCTGGGCAGTCTTCGCGGCGGTAGTTGATGATCGCCGCCAAGGGCACGATCAAGCTTCTAGGCAAACTCATAGGCCTCGACACCAGCACCCCTTAGAAAGGCTCTATCGTGCTTCCAGGCCTCCTCCAGTTCTTTACCTGTCTCTAGGTAGTAAGCTTCAACGCCAAGGCTACCGAAAACCGTTTTGCACGTATAGAGCGCGGTAGAGCAGACGCTGACCAGAGTTCGCGGACATCCGCTCTCCAGGAAGGCGACCTCGATAGGGAAGGGGCTTGTCCTGACCTCAATCCCTAAACTCTTGCATTGTTTGGTAACCTCGTCTTCGTACTCTTTGGGGTGCGGCCAATACTCAGTCACCTCCATCTGCTTTATGCGCTGCCAATAGTCAGGATAGCAAAAGCCGTTATGGGGAGATTTCGGGTAGTGAGGTTGTCCGATAAAGGCGACGGCATCTCGCACTTCGAGTTTGTCACCGAACTGGCTGCAGATGAAAGAGTAATCATTTTTGACAAATTGATCATTCTTGACTAATTGGGGGCGGAGAGCGGAGAAGATCGTCATCGAATCAGGGTGGCTTGCGTCCCATCCATAGAAAGTCCATCTCAGACGGTTGTGAAGTCGTTCTCGAGAGCTAGTAGATTCGATCTCCAGGGCCTTCTCCCGCTTCTTGAAGAGACGGCTAATTTCCATGCCGTCAGTCAAATAGATGATTTCTTGTGGCCTAAGCCAGGCGCAAAGATGGCGATTGAACTCCGTATACTGGGCCAGGAAGAATCTTCTGCACCCCTGGTACGGTCGAAGTAAGCGGTGCATTCGAAGCGTGTGGTGTTTCATTCGCAGATTTCGCAGGGGCGGTCTAGTCATACCTATCTCGGACTCAGGCTCCACCCACAAAACTTGCCCCCACTCTCTGAGGTCGATTAGCTTCTGCTGCGCCTCCGGGCTTCGATGCTTGCGGTTCGAGATAACGAGGCTGGGCAACGCTCCTTTGTCCAAGAAGTGGTTCGCGGCTTCCAAAGCGTTAAGCAATTGGATGGGTCCGTTCCCGAGTAGAAAGAGATTGTCATAGTTCATTGCTTGAAACCGAGTTGCGACAGCCTTCCATCTAACAGGTCTTGAAATCGAGGCCATAATTGGTGAGGAAAGCCTTGGCTCGAATCGGATTGTTGTCCCCGAAGTTAAAGAGGCTTGCGCAAGCTAAGGCGTTGATGCCGGTCTCGAGGAAAACCTCTTTCATATGTTTGAAATTCCCTGCACCGCCATGACCTATAACCGGAACTCTTGTGCAATCCGCTGTGCGTTTTATGAGTTCCAAGTCATATCCTTTCATCGTACCCTCGCGATCGATAGAGGTGACTAAGATCTCACCGGCACCTGCTGACACAACTCTTTGGACGTGCTCTTCGAGCTTGACGTTTTCGGCCTTCCGACCACAGTCGGAATAGAGAACGTAGTCCTGGTTTTCCTCGCGCCAGCGTGCATCTATGGAGACCATAACCGCCTGGCTTCCGGCAAGCCTGCTTATCTGGGTGATCAGTCCAGGGTTTGAGTAGGCCGCTGAATTCAGGACGATCTTGTCCGCACCACTCCGTATAAGATCGCGTGCAACCTCCAAGGAGTCGATGCCGCCTCCAACGGTCAACGGCATAAAGCAGACTTCGGAGACACGATCGATGAGCGTGACGAGATCTCGACAGTCGCGGTTTTCTCGCGCAATATTTAGAAAAACGAGCTCGTCCGCGTCTTGGCTGGAGTAGACCTTAGAGCTAGAAATTGGATTTCCGACATCACGATACTCACCAAACTGAACTGGTTTTACAAGGCGGCCGTTGAGGAGAAGTTGGACCGGAATAATTCGTCTTTTTAGCACTGTCCGTCCCAAGAGCAAAAGTTTTCCAAGATTCGTAGGCCTTTGCGCTGACTCTTCTCCGGGTGAAACTGGACTCCGAGCACATTCTCATACCCGATGACCGAACAGAACTCTTCGCCGTGATGGGTGGTTCCGTAGACTCTTTTTGCCTCACAGCTAAACCGAAAGGAATGAACGAAATAGAAATCAGATTTCAGTGGGAGACCCTGGAAGACGGGGTGTTCTCTGATAAACTGTGTCGTATTCCAGCCCGCGTGGGGGATATCGATCTCTAGTTCGGGTCGAAACCGCTCGACTTTACCCTTCACGAGTCCAAGCCCCTGGGCGCCATCACCCTCTTCGCTCGAGTCTCCGAGAAGTTGCATTCCCAGGCAAATGCCGAGAATTGGACGTCCGGATTTGGCAAAACCATGCAGCGAGCCGACTAGATCTCTATTGAGTAGTTCGTTTATCGCGGAATCGTAGGAGCCGACGCCGGGGATGATCAGATGGTGAGCATCGTTCAGGCTTGACCCATCGCTTACGATAACTGGCTCTTCGCCCAAGGCGTCTAAGGCGTTCCAGACTGATTTTAGGTTCCCGAATCCGTAATCAAGGATGGCAATCATAGAACTCAGGAAGAGATAGGTCCGGTCAATTCTCGGGCTTCACCGGGCTCGACTGGCACACCGTCTTTTTCCCGGTACCATTTGTTGAAATCCCAAGTACGTTGCCCGATTTCTATGGAATCGAAGTCTGGTTCGTGAGGAGGGATGACGGTATTGAGAACGATCCTGTTGAACTCATCCTCGGTCATTTCAAGGTAGTCGAGAAAGATTGATAGGGAAGGAGGCTTTTTGCCTTCAAATTCGGTTATGAGTGCTTCCGCTTCCGGTTTGGTTATACGACCACTTCTTAAATCGAGTGCCGTCATTTGAGTAACTCTCGAGTAGCCTCTCTTGAGGTACTTGATGTAATCCCTCACCCCTTGCATATAACATTCGATTTTCTCATAGGGGTACTTCTTGAAAGGTGTGCCTTCGACTTCATCCCCCCGCCAGCCCAGTTCTTCTCGGATGACGGCGACGTTCTTCTTTACATCCCACGGTATATAGGAGCCGAGGCAGACCGACTGGCAGCCCAGTTTTTTAAGGTCTCTCATTCGAGGATACGAGTAGGGCAGCAGATCTCGGGGATCAAGGTCGAAGTCGTTGCGGATCATACCCTCCATATCGTCAGCAGTGATGCCCAAGTTTACGAAGCGATTGAAGCGCTCTTCGTCGACCTGCTCCACTTCATTGTCGCGATAGTCGTAGTAAGCGGTATACTCTGATGACGGTTCGCCCCAGAATATCAGGGGGACCTGATATTTGATGGCGACATGCATCGGATATGAGAAAATCCCGGTGTGGCAATGCCAGCAGAAGTCACCTTTCCTGATAAGAGCTTCTTTCATTACTCGTTTCACGACCTTCCAGTTCGGCGTGAAGGTGAGAACGTCAACGCCGAGAGACTTGAAGGTTCTCTCGGCATTTTTCAGCAGTGTCTCTCGAAAGAAGCCGTGGTTAAATTGGACGACGAGTGGACGGACGCCGTAGTTCTTGACCAGGTAGTGGAGAGCGAATGTGCTGTCTTTGCCACCCGAGAATGGCACGATGCAGTCGTACTCATGCTTGCCCCGGAATTTCTCAATGAGAATGTTGAGTTGTTCCTTGCGAGCGGCCCAGTCTATTTCGCCGTCCTTATAGGTCTTCTGGCGGCAGATGTTGCAAACGCCAGTCTCGTCGAATTCGATGGTTTCATATGTTTCCGGCAGTCCACACCGATTGCATTTTTTCAGATTCTCGGACATTCAAATTCCTCCGGGCCAAGTATTACCCAATATTTGCCGATAAAAACTCACGGCGAGCCGCTTGTTCAAGAGTCGAAGCACCAGAGTCTTAGTTGAGACGCTTGAATCCTCCGTGGCAGGTTGCACCGGCCAGCAAATCTCCAACATCTTTTCCGCCTTGTTCACATTCAGAGATAGTCTTGAAGATTTTGGATAGTTCGCTGAAGTATCTCTCTATCAAGGGGTCGGAATGTTCCGTACATACGTAAACGCAGTTACTCGCGAGTATCCCCTTTTTCAGCATTTCCTGGGATATGAGCGTCTTGTATCTCAGCCAGTTCTCTGAGGGTATGGAGAAACCTGTAAGTGCCGGTAGGCCGTAAGTCTCAATGGGTAGACCCACGGATGCAGCTAGTTCTTTCCACCGCTGAGTAATCCCGCGACCTGTCTCGGTTACTCTTTCCCATGCTCGCTCTCGAGTCATGACCTCCATCGTCTTGAGGGCTGCGCTGGGACCAATTCTCTCCGTCCAGAAGGTGCTGCTAATGAAGCTGGTTTGGGCCGCCTCCATCACTTCTCGGCGACCGATCACTCCCGTGATCGCATAACCGTTGCCGAGAGCCTTGCCGAACATCGCCATATCAGGCTCGACGCCGTACTGAAGATGAAGGCCGCCGTTGGTTTGGCGAAAGCCGGATGTGCATTCGTCAAAAATCAAGACAAGACCATGGCGCGTGGCCAGGCTTCTGACACCCTCAAGGAACCCGGGTTCGGGACCGGCGCTCCGTGAGACCTCCATCTTAATTACTCCAAGATCGGGATTGTCGCGAACTATGGACTCGAGTTCAGAGAGACAATTGTATCGGAATGGGATCACACTGCCGGCGAGTCCCTTGGGGACACCCTTGGGGTCCAGCCCGGGCAGCAGATGTCCACTGAGTTCATCATTCTCCGAGAGGTTTGCCGCTAGGTACCAGTCGTGCCAACCGTGATACCCGCAGATGGCAACCTTGGATTTGCCTGAGGCGGCACGAGCGATCCGCACGGCCACAGAATTCGCCTCGCCCCCTGTTCTGCAGAATCGCGCCATTTCAGCCCAAGGATGGAGTTCGATGAGTCGCTCGGCGAGTTCGACTTCCTCCGGGCAGTTAAGAGTGGACATGTTGCCTTGGTCGATTGTTTTTCTGACGGCATCGTCGACCTCGGGGTGACCATATCCGAGAAGGTTTGTCCCGATTCCCATAATCGACATGTCAAGGTATTCTCGTCCGTCAAGGTCCCAGACCCGGCAATCTTTAGCCTTACTGAAATAAGAAGGCCAGAAGTCCGGTAAGAACATTTCCGGTCGCTTGGAGAGAAGCATTGTCCCCCCCGGGATGAGGGTTTTGGCTTTTCGATAGAGCGCTTGGCCCCGCCCTTCCAGCATTGTCTCATGTGTCATGGCTAGTTGGTTTGTATCCTTCGTTGCGATTTATTGACTGATTGGGAAACTGACTGACATTGGCTCTTATATAGTCAGCATAGTTCTTCCAGGCAGCTTCTTTCCCGAGCACGCCGATCAATGTTTCGACCGTTTCTAGGTCAGCGGCTTCATCCACGGTCATTCGAATGTCACCGTAGTGTTGGTCGCACTCCACGCTACGTGCTCGAAACCGGCTACCCCCGGAAAAATCAGAGTTTCGCCGGATAAACGGGGTCACATGTTCTCGGTCGGATTGCAAACTTGCTTCTTTCCAGGCCTGCTCCAAAGCGGAGAACTTCACCACCTCGATGTCCTGGCCGTCCGGGTAGGACTCGACCAGAACGTTCGAGCAGTAGTCGACACTCTCGCTCAAAGCTTCAAGGACGATCTCGTCTAGTAGTTCTCCGTCGATAAGTGGACAATCCGAAGTGACTCTGACCACGACCTCTGCTTGATGATACTTGGCCGCCCGATAGAATCGTTCCAGGACATCAGTCGTTGAACCCTGAAAGTATGGAGTACCCGAATTCTCGAGGAGTTTGAGAAGTGGGCCTACGTCATCCTCCGTCGTCGTTGCGACAACAATCTCTTGAGGGGTCTTCGATGTCTTTAGTCTATCCAGGTGACACTCTAGAAGGGTCGAGCCCCCAAGTGGCTTGAGGACTTTCCCGGGCAAACGGGAGCTTCCTATTCTGGCCTGGGTTATCACCACAATCTTTGGTTTGCGCACGCGAGTTGCTTCCGAACTTGCCAGAGTTTACCTCTCGAAAGCTGAGGCTCAAAGGTGGCAACTACCGTCAGAGCTTCTCTACGACATGCTCGTCGATCAGTTTGCGGAGTGCATCGACGGTCAGAAAATCTTCGTTCTCGCCGGAGTTGTACATAAAACCCTCTTCTACTCTCTTAGCCTTGAATTGCTTCACGAAAGCTTCCATGTTCCAATTCGGGTCCCTCGGTAAGATCGCGTACTTGTCACCCAGGTCGTAAGTGGTGAAAGCATCTGAGGGGGTGATCATTTCCTCGTGGATCTTCTCTCCGGGTCGGATGCCGATGATCCTTGTTTCGCAACCCGGTGCTATGGCTTCGGCGACATCCAGAATCCGATAAGAAGGGATTTTGGGCACAAAGAGCTCTCCGCCCCAGGCGGTCTCCAGCGCGTCCAAGACAAGATCCACGCCTTCTGCCAGGGAGATGTTGAAGCGCGTCATCTCAGGGTGCGTAATAGAAAGGTGTCCCCTTTCCCGCTGCTTGAGAAAGAGCGGCATCACGGAACCGTTCGAGCCCATAACATTTCCGTACCGAACGACGGAGAAGACACAACTGCGGTCGCCTCTGATGTTGTTGGCTGCCACGAAAAGCTTGTCGGAAGTGAGCTTGGTAGCGCCGTAGAGGTTGATCGGTGCGCAGGCTTTGTCTGTGGAGAGAGCAACGACTTTTTGAACTTCTGTCTCCAGCGAGGCTCGAATGACGTTCTCTGCTCCGCCCACGTTTGTCTTTACGCATTCGTCTGGGTTGTACTCGGCTATATGAACGTGCTTCATTGCTGCAGCGTGAACCACGTAGTCGATCCTATTAAAGGCGCGCTTTAGCCTTTCGTAATCCCGCACGTCTCCGATAAAGAATCGTACGTTCGGGTATTTGGAAGTCGGGTAGTCGAATGACATCCGATATTGTTTCTGTTCGTCACGAGAGTATATGACAAGCCTTTTTATGTTCGGCCACTTCTTGAGAATCGTATCTACGAAAGTCCTTCCGAACGAGCCTGTTCCCCCGGTGATTAAGATTCTTTTATCGTTTAGATCTAAGCCCATTTGGTAGATATTCCTCAAAAGATATAGGTTAAGCAGGCCACGTTTGCCTGTCGGTCATGAAGTCCTCTTGCGGTTGCTAAAGGCTACGACACTCTCAATGACGTACTGCTGTTCCTCGTCGGTAAGGGTTGGAAACATGGGAAGACTCAGGCAACTCTCGTAGTACTCTTCCGCATGCGGAAAGTTTCCAGGTTGAAAACCCATCCGTTGATAGTAAGGCTGCAGATGAATAGGAATATAGTGAACCTGGCTAAAGATCTGGCGGGAACGCAGGTGCTCGTAGAGTTCCTTGCGGTTAGGCACTTGAACGACATAAAGATGAAAGGCGTGCCCAGTCCTATCGTGAACGCCGAGTGGCCTGACGGATGTTCCCGCGAAAGCCCTGTCGTAGCTTTTCGCTAGCTCTCTGCGTCGTTGCAATCCTTCATCTGCTCGACGTAACTGGGAAACTCCGAGAGCCGCGTGGATATCGGAAAGGCGATAGTTATAGCCAAGATCTCGCATCTCGTAGTACCATCCGCCGTGACTCTCTCCAAGAAGATTAGGGTCTTTTGTTATCCCATGTGTGCGAAGGAGTTGGAGCTTTTCGTAGATCTGCGGTGAATTGGTTGTCACCATACCACCCTCACCGCAAGCGACATGCTTGACGGGGTGGAACGAAAAAATAGCGCAATCGGAAAACGGATTTCCGCCGCAGGAGTAGCTTTTGCCATCCTTTCCCAGAAATGACCCGCCGGGAGCGTGGCACGCGTCTTCCAGAATCCAGAGATTGTGTTTTTTCGCAATACGGCTGAGCCGTTCCAGATCGACGGTAGCTCCGGCGAAGTGCACTGGTACGACGCCCGTATATTCGCCGCGGGGCGACTTGTCGAGCTTTTCTTCGAGCTTGTCCAGATCCATGAGAGCCGTTGTCGGGTCGATGTCGACAAAGTCTATCTCGCCGCCGCAATAGAGCACGCAATTAGCGCTCGCTGCAAAGGAAATGGACGTGGTCAAAACTTTTTCCCCAGAACTCACATTGAGGGCCATGGCGCATAAGTGTAGCGCAGCTGTGCCGTTGGCCACGGCCACCGCAAACTCTGAACCCACGTAGCTAGCGAACTTTTCTTCGAACTCGGAGATTTTCGGGCCCTGAGTCAAGTAGTCTGATCGAAGCGTTTCGGAGACCTCAGCAATGTCTTCTTCGGTAATGTGTTGGCGGCCGTAGGGGATGACTTTCCGGCTCTTGTGTTCTGCTACTTCCATTTGTCCTCGCTATTGTGATGGTCTGCTTTCGGCAGCAAGTTTTATCACTGCCCCTGGGTCTTCCTCGTTGTCGACGCTCCCGCGAGAATTAAGGGACCAATCTGAGGGATATCGTTTTCCCTCCGTCTGTGTAACTCTCGCTGTCGTACTTATATCCTGCAGCCTCGAAGGCCCTTAGGCTGGCGCTGTTCTCTTCTCGTATTCGAGCAAGTACGGAACTTACGTCTGGCCAGTATTGGAAGCATTGTTGGCTGCCCCGCATTATCGTGAGCTTGCCCAGGCCTCTCCCCTGGGACTCAGGGTCGACAGCCACCGAAATCTCGGCGTCGTCCCGGTCAATTTTATCGAATCTGACCACCGACACGACCGCGTCATTCTGGAGGCCTACCAGCAAGAGTCTGTCTGGGTCTTCCAGGATGTTTCCGAACCAGCGAACGTGGTCTTCCCAAGGAATCGTGCTTTCACTAAAAGAGGCTGATCGTACTCGTGGATGGTTGTTTATCCTCCAAACGCACTCACGATGGTCTAACTGCGCCACAATCAAGTCCAACTGGCTCATTCTTAGGTAAGCATCTCCCAAGTCACAGGTTCTCCAGGTTTCAAGTCTCTCGTTGCCGTACAATTCTCAATTAAGCCGGTGAACCTTACGTGAAGGCCGAGCGAAGGTCGTAGGGAGTCGAAATTTCCCTTCTCGGTGCCGGCCGCGAAGGAGAGCTTCTCCCCTTTGCTGACGGCTCGGGTTATCCAGAGCGAGGGACGAAGCGAGCGGGAAGCTATCTCACGCGGCGAAGGTTCGAAACTCACCGCGCCTCTCGCCCGGGCGGCGCAATCTCTTTCCAGGTCTGAATGGTATTCATACTCACCATCTGTCTCGAACCTTCTAATACAATCAATCATCTTTTTTAGCTCGGGAGGGGTCCTGGAGAACGCCCAGTCGAAGCCGCCCCTACCTTCCCGGTGGAGTTCTCGGGCTTGCTCCCGGTCCATAGTAAGATGAACTTCAATAAGGTTGGCTCCCAATCTCACCGACTCCAGTGCCGATACATGTGGGACAACATCTTCAGTCGATTCAGCGTCGGCGAATATGATGTGGTCGGAGAGGCCTACGGGTACATTGAAGAGTTTTTGCATGACGGGTATCGTTGTCAAATTTGCCTCGTCAAACGAGGACGGGTATCCACTATTGCATTGGAAAAGGGCCAACTGTTTGCAGCCCGCTCCGCGGAGCACTTGGACAGCTTCCTGGAGTTCGAGGAAGCTGGTCATTCCCGAGGACATCAGGATCGGTAGCCCGGTTGAGGCGGCACGCTCCAAGAGCTTCGTGTCGACAACTTCAAAGCTCGCTATCTTGAGGGCGGGAGCACCGAGATCGACTAGGAAATCCACCGCTGTCTCGTCAAACGGTGAGGAGAAGAAAACAAGCTCTAACTCGTCGGCCAAGTCCTTGAGTTCTTCGTGCCACTCCCAGGGAGTGTAGGCCTTTTTGTACAGTGAATAGAGATCGGTACTTTCCCACATAGTCCCATGCGGGAGATGTTGAAAGTCTCTCGTGATGGTATCGGCTGTGTAGGTCTGGAGCTTTACCGCGTCGGCACCCGCCTCGGCTGCCGCCCGGATCAACTCTTTCGCGTTGTCAATTGAGCCCTCGTGGTTGCAAGAAAGCTCGACAATGATAAAACACGGTTCGCCGGGTCCGATTTTTCTACCGGCAATTTCAAAGTGATTGATTCTCATCAAACACGAGTTCCAGAAGCCTCTCGGCCCCCCTGCCATCGCAGAGTAGAGCGGCTTTCTCGCTAAGTTTGCTCAGGAGCCTTTCGGAGTTCAGTAGTTTGCGGACTTCGCCTAGAAAGTGCTCTCGGCTCACGCCGGGGAAGTGGCCCAGGTTGACTGCGGCGCCTGATTCGTGGAGCGCTTGGCAAACATCTATCTGGTTTTCAGCCAGGATGAAAAGCAGGGCGGGTAGTCCTAGGCAGCATCGCTCCCAGCTGGCCGAGCCCGCCGCACCGATGGCAAGGTCTGCATCTGCTATCAAGGAGGCCATGTCGGTGACATGTCGATGGATGGATATTCGACTTTTGCCAAGCGCCTTGCCGTCGAGCTCTGAATAAGCCTCCGAAGCCGTGACGATGTCGATATCCAGCGCGACTTCCAGGCAACTCAAGGCATCCATTGTCCAGTTTAACACTCCGCTGATGTCTCCGGCTCCCACCATCACCAGTAGTCTTGAAATGCTTTTCCTCTTGCGGCATCGACCTGCACGCCTGGCTCGGCTAAATTGTGGGCGGAGCAGAGCGTAGCGTGGCCCGGTCATCACGACACAGTCCGATGGAATGAGACTTCTGTACTCGGCTGCCTGACGACCTAGAGTTTGGTCGAGTAGAAAGTCGCAAGCGTGTTGTCGGGTGGGGAGATCGTCTAAGACCAGAAGTCGAGCCGAGAATGGTAGCACAGCCCGCTCGAATTCTATACCCCTATGGTAATGATCGAGAACGAAGAGATCGAGCTCGCCGAGTGCTTCTTTAATGTAGATTGGCTCCTCGAAAGGCGCGACGGAGTCAAGTAGAAGGAGTCTAAATCCGTGGGATTCCAGGCTCGGAACAGCTGTGAGTGACTCGGAGCGCGTCGCGTAGACCACTTCGGCACCTTGCATTTGGAGTCGTTCCCCCAGGACGGCGGTTCGGTAGGCGTGTCCCCCCCCGATGCTCGGACCCGCGTCTGCTCGAATGACTATCCTCAGGCTCATCGTAGAATTAAAGTGGTGGAAAGTTTGCGTTGAGCTTCTCGAGGAAGACCTTGTCTTGCCACTGTCCGTCAATCACTACGTGCCGAGAGAGGGCGCCAACTTCCTTCCACCCGGCCTTGAGAAGTGCTCTGCGAGACCCCATGTTCGATGAATAGGCTCCAGCCCAGACCTTGTTGAGGCCTATCTCCTGGAAAGCGTGCTCGGTAGCTAGTTCGATCGCTTTTGTAGCGTAGCCTTTTCCCCACTCACTACGGTCCCCGACCAAGAATCCTACGTGCGCATTGTGGTTGGCTCTGTCGATTCCCCCGATTTTGATGTTGCCTATGTGCTTAAGGTTTTCGCCCGCTAGAAAAATGCCAAATAGAATATCGGTCGATGACTCGAGCATCTGACCCACGAATGCTTTTACCGAAGACTCGGTATGCTCGCCGGGGGGAGTTTCAAGGTAGCGGGCGACAACCGGGTCGTTCATCCACTGGACATAGGTGCCTGTTACGTCCTCTGGATGAAGCTCTCGGATGAATAGATTCTGGTCTGGTGATGGGTTTTTCACGGCTGTTCGAGTTCTTCCGAGGCGGAAGAGGACCTGCCTTCAGGTCTGCAGGTGATATCGCGTGACCTGCAGGTCGTATCGGCGGAAGTCTCATATAGCCTCAGCTCTGGGCAATGGATAGGACCTATAGAGAATGAAGAAGCAAGAAGGCAACAGGATTTTCGCACTGGGATCTGCGCAATGGGGTCTTGACTATGGAATCGCTAACAAGCAGGGGAGACCCTCTGACGGAGATATTCGCTCGCTTCTGGCAAGAGCCAAGCAAGCGGGGATAACCTCGATAGACACCGCCTCCGCTTACGGTTGCGCAGAAGCGGTCCTGGCGACCTGTCAGGCCCCAACGGAGTTCCGGGTGATTACGAAGCTTGAACCGGTACTCTTGCGACCGAGCCAGGTCGGCGAATCGATACGGCTGAGTCTTTCACGCCTCGACCTTAAGGTTCTCGATACCGTGCTTTTTCATCGTGGACCGGACAGCTACCCAAACGGAGATAAACTCTGGCGGTGCCTGTGTGAAGCTAAAGAGGATGGGATAGTAAAGCGTATAGGGGTCTCGGCGGCGAATCCCGCTCAAGCGTGGCGGGCTCTGGAACTCGAAGGGTTGGATACAGTTCAGGTCGCTTCTAGCCTTCTCGATAGACGGCTGTATTCTGAGGGCTTTTTTGACTCTGCGAGCCAAAGGAGGAAAGAGGTTTTCGTCCGTAGCGTTTACATTCAGGGGCTAGCCCACCTCTCTCCAGAGTCTCTTCCCGGAACGACTTCCGCCTTCGCTGGCGCCCTAAACCAGCTTGATGCTTTGGCCGCGGATGTGGGCATTGAACGGTGGCAGATTTTTCTCTCCTGGGCAAGACAGAGGCTTGAAGGAACGGTCATTCTTGGACAAGAATCGCGCTCCCAACTTGAGGCCAATTTGCAGGCGTGGAAACTGCCCGTTTCCGATGACATTCTTCGAGAAGCCGAGGCGGCGGCCGCGTTGGCTGATGACGCCCCGCTCGACCCGAGCACGTGGAATCTGTAGGGAACTCGTGCCTTCGTTGCAGACTTGGAGTTCGCGGTGAGTGATATCCTGCTGAGTATAGTTTTGTCGACCTGGAACAACTGTGATGAACTGGAGCGAACGCTAGCTAGCATTTGCGAATGCACCGTGCCTCCGGATCTCAACTGGGAGGTCATCGTCGTCAACAATAACTCTTCGGACAACACCGACTCGGTGACCGAATCTTTTTGCGGAAGGCTTCCGGTGGTTGCGGTAAAGGAGCCTCAACAGGGTCTCAGTTACGGCAAGAACGCCGGATTGAGGGAGGCTCGGGGTGCATGGGTTCTTTTCACTGATGATGATGTTCGGCCAGACAAAGACTGGATCCTAACCTACCTCTCCGCCATTCATGCCAACCCCGAGGGAACTTTCTTGGGCGGTCCCGTCATCAGTCTCTTCACTGGAGCAACACCGGAATCCGAGCTCCTCTCGATTGCGACAAAGGCGGTGAGAGGCTTTTCGCTCGAGCACGATTCGCCCACTGTCACCGAGCATAACTTCCTTTCCGCTAACTGGGCCGCTCCCACGGGAAGCCTCAGAGAGGTAGGCGGGTTTGACGTTGAGATGGGTCTCAATCCCAGTCGAAAGCACATGAGGTTCGGGGAAGAGTCGGAGCTCCAAGTAAGGCTAAGGGAGGCAGGTCTCCGTGCGATCTATCTGCCGCAAGCGCGGTTGGGTCATGTTGTGCCACCTTCCAAGTCTACTCCAGAGTACATTCTCGGGAGGGCGGAAGCGTCATCGATGGACGCATCTCGTCATCGAGAACTGAACCCGATCTTATGTATTCGCTTGTTAGGTTCGATGATGTTCCACTTTGCCTTGTGGATTAAAGAGCGTCTCTCGGGGGAGAAGGGGTATGCTCGAGAATACCACTGGCGGGTCAGGCGAGGGAAGCTAAGACAGCAAATGGAGGCTGCTCGCTCCCTCTTTCCTGGAGAAAAAGTGAAATAGCTTGGCGGCGACTGTCTGCAGGATGCCTTACTCAGTTCCGGGAACCAGCGGTTCAAGTTTGATATTTGATGGGATTTTCGAGCATTGAGTTATCGCAAAAGAGTTGTGGACGGTCGTCTCCTCTATCTGGGAGCGACTCCTGACGAAGATTTTTGGCGAGAGCAGTGGGCCGACGAAAGAATTGTGAAAGCTTTGGAGAGCGCTCGCTCAGGCAATCTTCAGATTTTCAAGAGTCTATTTCCTCGGTATCTTCCCAAAGAAGGGAGAATACTTGAAGCCGGATGTGGGATGGGTCATATTGTTATGGCGCTTCGCGCGCGTGGCTACAACTGCGAAGGAGTCGAGTGGTCCGAGGATACCGTGGCCACAATCCAAGCTCACTTCCCGGAGTTACCAATCACACAGGGCGACGTGACCGCTCTCGAAGAGCCCGATAATAGCTTCGAGGCTTTGATTTCCTTAGGGGTCGTGGAACACCGCGAAGCGGGCCCCGAGCCGTTCTTGACCGAGGCCTACAGAGTCTTAAAGCAGGACGGGCTAATGCTCATTTCTGTGCCCTGGTTTAATCCGCTTAGGCGATGGAAGGCGCGTCTGGGGTTCTATCGTGACAGTATCTCGGGCCTCCCGTTCTATCAACAGGCGTTCAGTGAGTCGGATTTTGTTCACTTGCTTGAGAAGGAAGGCTTTGAGATCGTCGAGGTCACGGGATACGACCCTTACGTGGGATTGGCGGCCGAGTTGCCGGGCTTCGATCTTCTTGAGAGGCTTCTGCGGAAAGCGCGGATTTATGGGCGGATTAAGGGCCGGATAAACTGTTCCAGGTGGGCTGTACAGAACTGCTCCCACATGCTTATGGTTATCTGTCGGAAACCGTCAAGCTAAGTTGGATCCATGAAAGTGTTACTAGGCAGGGTGCGCAAGTTGCTGTTTCGCTTCAGAGCGTTTCTCTCGTATCTGCACAAGGCGAGCAACGAAAGCGGCCGCCTAGCCCCCTATTACGGCGACTTTTTGTCGGCGGGGAGAACTCCGACCGGCGGTGCTGTGAAGTTCTTCAGGCTGGCGGAGCATCTTCCGGAGACTCCTAATAAATTCAATTTGGCATATGTTGGAAGTAATACTCTACCCTCGCACTGGAAAGAGTTTTTATGGATTCTCAGGCAGCGGAACGTGCCTTTGGTCTACAACCAAAACGGAGTATACTACCCTGGTTGGTACGGACCCGGTTGGGGTCGCAAGAACGGCCCACTGAGGATGGTTCTTCACCAAGCCGATTACGTGTTCTACCAGAGCGAGTTTTGTAAGCAATCCAGCGATATTTATTTGGGAAGACGAGAAGGACCCTCGGAGGTTCTTTACAACGCTGTCGATACTAATGTGTTTCGACCAGTCGCTAGTGTCGACGCCGGCCGCCCTCTGAATCTCTTGCTTGCAGGTACCCAATATCAAGACTATCCTGTGGTGAACGCTCTCTGCACTCTAAGTGAAGTCAATCGTCTCGGGCTCGATGCTCGGCTCCAGATTGCCGGTTCACTGACTTGGGCTGTAAGTGAGGAGGAGTCGTTGCGTGAGTTGGCCGCCTGGTGTAGCACATATGGAGTGACCGGAAAGGTTGAGGTACTGGGCTCCTATTCTCAGGGAGAAGTAACATCCGTGCACTCTTCGGCTGATATACTTCTCCAAGCCAAGTACAATGACCCGTGTCCCAGCGGTCTAATTGAAGCGTTGGCCTGCGGCGTTCCAGTGGTGTACTCGAAGAGCGGAGGTAGTCCGGAATTGGTTGGAACCGACGCAGGAATAGGAGTTGATATAGAACATCAGTGGGAAAAGATGCTGGCACCCGACCCCACGGCGATGGCTAGCGCGGTAGTAAAAGTAGCAGATAACCTCGAGGGTTATTCACAGGCGGCAAGAGCGCGGGCGGTCAGCCGCTTCGACATCAAAGACTGGGTTCGTAGGCATATTGAAGTTTTTGAGGCGTTGTTAAAGTCATGACCGCAAGAGATCTCTTGTTCAAGATAGGCGAATTGGGTTGATGCCGACATTCTCCGTGATAATGCCGACCTATCAGGGGGCAGACACGATCGCTCGCTCCATAAAGAGCGTTCAGCGTCAATCGCTATCAGATTGGGAATTGATCATCGTGAACGACGGTTCGCCGGACCATACGAACGAAGTCGTTGAGCCTTTTCTCGAGGACTCGAGAATACGCTATTTTGTCCAAGACAATAAAGGAGTGAGCGCGGCTCGGAACTATGGTGTATCGGCCGCCTCGAGCCCACTGCTCGTGTTCATGGACAGCGACGATGAAGTTTCGTCAAATTGGCTGAATGATTTTGCCGAACTCTACGCTTCCCGACAGAAGGTTGGGTATTTGAGCTGTGGCTACACGTTGCAAGGAGTTGAGCACAAGCCACAAGGCGGTAGGGCATTCTCTGAGACGCCGTATCTCACCGCGCCCGCCGGCACCTTTGCGATTTCCAAAGAGATCTTTGATGCTGTCGGTGGATACGACTCGGAACTTCGGCAGAGTGAGAATTGGGAACTCGCCGCTCGGGTGCTTACTCATTGCAATGAACAAGGATACAGCGTAGCCTATACGGATCATTGCAACGTTGTCTGGCATCATACAAAAACTCAGTTCGAGCTGAGATCGCGCGATCTGAACAGGGCTAGAGCATACCTTCGTCTGCATCAGAAGTATTCGAAGGGTGGAGTGTTACAGTATCGTGCTCATAGGTTTCTGCTAGGAGCGGCCGTCAACTTTCTCAGAGTCGGAGAAATCTCGGAGAGTCGTAAGTGGTTCTATCGAAGTTTTAGGGAGGCTCCATCTTTTAAAGGCTTTCTGAGACTCCTTTGCTTGGAGATTCCGTACCTTCGGAAAAAAATCTGGATGAGTCGCAAATTCGTTTTTGAGATAACAGAGGATACTTAAGTGAATACGAACGACAATTCTGCCGAAGAGCTTGAAAGACTTGGCCTAGAAATGCACAGCTGGGCCAAGGAACTCTTTCCAATCTGTCGCTCCTTGACCGGTGACGGTGTTCGCCAGACCTTGCGGTTCCTGAAAGCTATCATACCGGCGATGGAGATCCACGAGATTCCCAGCGGCACGAAAGCCTTCGATTGGAAGATCCCCCAGGAGTGGAGCATTCGCGAGGCTTGGATTGAGTTCGAGGACGGGACGCGAATTGCGGATTTTGCGGACTCGAATCTCCACGTGCTCGGGTATTCCGTCGCGGTGGACCGTGAAATATCTCTAGACGAACTGCAGGCCCACCTATACTCTCTTCCAGAGCAGCCCGATTGGATACCCTACGTTTGCTCCTTCTACTCCCCCCGATGGGGTTTCTGCTTACGGCATTCAACCAGAATGCAGCTCAAAGAGGGAAGATATCGAGTCAAGATCGACTCGACTCACCACGACGGTTCCATGAGCTTTGGCGAACTCGTTCTTCCCGGGCGGACTTCAGAAGAGATCTTTGTCTCTACGTACATCTGCCATCCCTCGATGGCCAACAACGAACTTTCGGGGCCGGTTGTGGCGACGGCGCTGGCCAGGTTTATCCAGGCGCTCCCGGACCGAAGGTACACATACCGGTTTGTCTGGGCGCCCGAGACCATTGGAGCGATTGCTTATATCTCGCGCAACCTGGGCGTGCTGACGGAAAGAGTAGTGGCCGCATTCAACCTCACTTGCGTAGGGGACGACCGTATCTACTCCTTTTTGCCCTCCCGTCTTGGGAACACTCTGGCCGATCGAGTCGGAAGACACGTTCTCGGAGGCATAGCAGAAGGATTTAAGGAGTACGATTTTTTGGATCGAGGCTCCGATGAAAGGCAGTACTGCTCTCCGGGTGTCGATCTACCGATGGTTTCTCTTATGAGGTCGAAGTACGGGTGCTATCCGGAGTACCATACCTCGGCAGACGATCTTCAAAATGTCGTCACTCCGACCGGGCTCGCCGGGGGGTTCAAAATTCATCAAGAATGTATTCAGATTCTGGAATCAAATGAGCCTCTCTGGGCGACTCACCTATGCGAGGCCCAATTGGGCAAACACGGTCTCTACCCAACGATTTCGACCGGGCAGATCGGCGAGAGGGTCTTCCTGCTCAGTAATATCCTGGCGTATGCCGACGGCAGAGACTTGCTTTCGATAGCTGAAAGGATCGGCGCTCCGGCCCTTGCTTGCCTGGAGGTGGTTCGGGACCTGCTGGGAGCCGGGGTCCTCTCGCATTCACCTCCTCGGCACTCCAACGGCTAGTCCGGCTGCGGCAGAAGGAAATCGCAGAGAATCACCCAAAGCGCGTCGGGTCGAGGAAGAAGAACCGGACTGGCCACTAATGGAGCAACGAGAGAGAACTATCAACGCCCTGCGGGGTCTCGTCGCCGAGGGGACAACCCTCGTAGTAATACATTCGAGTTTAGCCCGCCTGAGAGTTTCCCCCAATAGGGTCGTTTGGGATGTAGTCGCCGCCATTGACGACCTCGTGGAGCGAGGTATGACCGTTGCGGTACCTACATTCACTTTCAGTTTTTGTGGAAGTGGTCTTTACGACCATCTTCTGAGCAAGAGCGAGGTGGGCATCTTGGGGGATGCTCTACTAAAGAGAGAAGGCGCTAGGCGTACGGTCCACCCTATTTACTCGTTCGCTGTAATCGGCGACTTGTCCGACAGACTTTGTGCCTGCGCCAACACAACCACCTTCGGTGACGATTCCATCTTTGCTGAGTTTGAGAGGCACGACGCTTTGATCGTCATGCTAGGCTGCGATTGGAAGTATGCGACTCCTTTTCACCGGTATGAGGAGATCGCGAATGTTCCATATCGCTACTTTAAGGATTTTACAGGGATCATCAGGCATTCCCCGGAGGAACGCCCGATAGCCGCTAGGATGTTCGTCCGGGACTTGTTTGTCGATGCTAAGAACAATTTTGACCCACTGGTTGAGACTCTGCGTGCGCGCGACGAGGTTCGCAGTGCGGTGATCGGGGACGCTTTGGTCGAAGCAGCCTCTCTGGGAGCAATCGGTCAGGTTGCCAGGGAACAGCTTGCTCGAAAGCCCTGGAGCTATGTTGGGAATCGAGGCCAGGCGAAAAAACGATACGAGGCCCAGAGTCACGATGCCCTACGCCTAACTCTACTGGGAAGTAGCAACCTCAGTCTGCTCGTTAAGCACCTCAGCGAACGAGCTGAGACAATGCTTCCCGAGCGACACGTCGAGGTACAGTCATGCTCGTACGGACAAATGTTCGAGTCGATCCTTGACCGATCATCCGAACTGATGGCTTCGCCCGATGCTTCAGTCACTTTTTTCGTGGACCGCCTGGAGGATCTCCTTGCCCAACCATTTGTCGAGACTATTTCAGCGGAGGCTATTGCGGAGCGCGTTCAGCAGTATGTTAGTCTGATACAGCGATATCGTCGAGAACGAGGCGGTCTCATCGTGGTCCATCGATTCGCACGACTTCAAGGTCCTCTTCAACACACCGCCGACGATACGAATGAGAACGGTGTCGCGGCAAGAGTTGAGCAAGCAAACCTCTTGCTGAGCGAACGATTGAGCGAACTCGAGGAGTGCGTTATTTTTGACCCACTGCGTCTAGCTGGGAACTGTGAACGAATTATCGATTCACGTCTCTGGTTGCTCGGTCGCTTTCCGTATAGTGAGGAGTTTTCGCGAGCACTGGCGGAGGAGTATGTACGCACGACCCTGTCCTACGCGGGTCTTACCACCAGGCTAATAGTCGTCGATTTGGATAACACTCTTTGGGGAGGGATCGTCGGAGAGGATGGCGTCGAGAATGTCTTGATAGGCGGCGATTTTCCTGGCAACGCTTTCAGCCACTTCCAGAGTGCTCTCAAACAGCTCAAGGAGCAGGGGGTTGCCCTGGCCATTTGCAGCAAGAACGACGAACTCATAGCGCAGGAGACGATGGAGAAGCACCCCGACATGATTTTGCGATCCACCGACTTCGTAGCCAAGCGGATCAACTGGGAGCCGAAGTGGATAAACCTGCAAGCGATTGTGGATGAGTTGAATTTGAGCTTGAGAAATGTTCTTTTTGTTGATGATAATCCAATTGAACGGGAACAGATGCGGCGGCAACTCGACGAAGTCAAGATTCTAGACCTACCTGAAGACCCAGCTCTTTATACCGATGCTTTGCGCGAATGTCAGTGGCTCTCGTTTCACCATATTGGTAAGGAGGACCGACTTCGTGTGAAGACTTACCAACAGCGTGCCACCACAATGGCTGCGAAAGAGGAGTTTTCTGATCTCGCCTCTTTCATCTCCAGCCTCAACATGACGGTCACGCTGCAGCCGCTAACACAGGATAATCGGAGACGTGCTCTCCAACTGCTGCAGAAGACAAATCAGTTCAATACCACCACTAGACGCCATGATGCGAAGGCACTGCGGGCCAGACAAGACGATGGCGCACAAGTGATCGTCGTAGCCGTGGAAGACCGGTTCACGGCTAGGGAAAACATGGGCCTGCTCATCCTTTGCCCCAATCCGAAAGAGCCCACCCAGCTTCAGATTGAGACCTATCTCCTTTCGTGCCGCGTACTCGGAAAAGGTGTCGAGATAGCCGTTTTGGACTACGTCCGGTCCTGGGCGAGAGACTGCGGCTTTACAAGGCTCTATGGTGAAGTTATCAAGACTGAACGCAATGTTCCGGCCCAAAGAGTGTACCAAGACGCGGGGTTTGAGCATATGGGTGAGGGTTGGTGGAGCAGTTCCACGGAAGCGCCAGCGAGAGTGTTGAACATAAAGATGAAGGACGAAGCTCTCCGTATGCAGAGTCGATCGAAGTATGAGGTGACGCCGTGAGAAGACGTTCCTTTGCCGAATTTTCAGTGGGTGATGTTCTGTACTTTCATCGCACCTTTAAGTCTAGTGAGTTCGAAGCATTCAGCGCTCTAAGTGGAGACTGCAACCCGCTTCATCACGACGAGGAGTACTCCAAGGAGGCCAACTTCGACCGTCCTATCCAGCCCTTGCATCTCACGATCGCACCATTTTCTGCCATCGCCGGAATGTATTTTCCTGGCAAGCCCTCGCTGTATCTCCAACAGGAAGTGAAAGCGTTAGAGCCCGTTTGCTACGATACGGAGCTTGCCTATTCTGCGCGGATTTCCGCTATTAATAAGCAAACGCGTACGTTGGACTTGAGCATCTTAGTTCTGCGGGACTCCGATGTCGTCGTCCAGGGTCGCATTTTGGTTCAGTGCCGGGAAGAAGAATGGGACGAGGACAATTCGAACTTGCTCGGCGAAACGGCAATCCCAGCGACCTCTCGACCCAGGGCTTGCGTCACTGGCGCCAGTGGTGCTATCGGCAGCGCTGTCGCCCGGGCACTCGTGAGGGATGGATACGATGTAGTATTGCAGTGTAGAACAAAAAATCGGCGGGTGGAAGTAATCGTGAAGCTGGCCGACCAATTGGGGGTCGAGGCGGAAGTCTGTTTGGCCGATTTGGCTCAGAGCAAAGGACTAACACAGCTTGTCGAACATTTGAGAAAGCCGTTGGACGCGATCGTTCACACCGCCTGCCCGCCGCTGGACGCGCCCCTGTCCGAGCTGATGAAAGTTCAGTTTGAAGCTCTAGTTGGCCTGTCACAGGGCGCGCTGGCCGGCATGCTGAGCAAGCAGCGTGGCCGAATAGTTCAGGTGGGGAGCACGGCAGTTCTTTCCCATCCCCCCGGATGGGAAGCGTACGTTGCCGCGAAGTCCGCAGCCGACAACTTCGTCGCGGGTCTAGACCGAGCATATAGCCGCTTCGGAGTAAGAGGATTGGTGCTGGCACCGGCGGCGGTCAAGACAGAGTTCTCGGCCGAACACTTGCCAGACAATCTCCCAAGGTTGCTCCCGGAGGAAGTTGCCGAATCTGTTTGTGGTCTCTTGAGCCAGACGATTCCGCAGTCATACACGATAATGGAGGTCGGCGGAACTCGTGCGGGTCGATGGGGCTTTTCGAGCGCGCCAGTAGAAAGGGAGTCTGAGATCGTGCCGCTCCACTCTAATCACGTGGCGAACGAGAGCGGTGACCATATCGACGACAAAGTCGACGCGACTGTTCGGCGAGTCTTCAAACTAGGGGAGGACGCCGATCTAAGTGAAGCAGGTTTGGGATTGACTCCCGGCTGGGATAGTCTCGGCCATATTGTTCTAATGCTTGAATTGGAGACGGTCTTTCAAACGAAACTGAACCCCACCTCGTTCGAGGAAACCCACACCCTGGCAGGTATACGCCGGTTGATAGGCGGCTAATCGGCCGGGAGACCTTTAACGGCTTGCGCTACATCCCCCAGTAGCAAAGGAGAACTTGGATAGGAAGCAAATCCTCGCTGCACTCGTCTCCTGGTCGAGGCTAGCCACGTTGAAGAATGAAGGGAACTTTGAATCAGAGCAGTGCGTACTATTGTAAATCTCCACGTGGGGCTCCACTCCCTCCCGGTAGCGCTCGGATTGCGACGTTCCGGAGTTGATGTGGCAGCAATCATCGCTGCCAGGGATGTGATAGAAATCTATCGACGGGAGTTGGCATCAGATTTAGCGGGGGCCCTTGTGATTGATCGGGAGCATGCGAGGCAAGCCCAATACGACGGAGTTGGTTACGCTGAGGTCGGTTGGCCATTGGTCGGAGACCGAAGTTTCGTAGCTGGACTAGGAATGCTGGATCGGGTCAACTGGAACTCTGCTAACTTCTCTGACCTATATCGGCTCTATACGCGGCACTTAGAATGGGCCCGAAAGCTGATTAGAGACGCTGAGGCCGAAGTCTGCTGGTTCGACGGAATACCTCACCAAGCTCACGATTGGGCTCTCTACCAAGCCTGTATGGAGGCTGAGATCCGAATACTCATGCCTCGCTATGTTGTGTTTGACCACTCCAAGGTTTTGCACTCAAGCCTGAATGGAGGGGCAATCCGCGTTGGGAAGTTAGTCCCGGGGGCGTTTGTGAGTGGATTCTCCCATTCTGATTACCTCTCGGAGAATATTGGGTTCCAGGTGTCCACTAAGGAGTCTCACAAACAGCGGGGGATTAGCCAAATTCTAGGCTCCATGTCGCTCGAAACGCTTCGTTCCAAGTTTCGGATTTTTAGAGAGACGCGTTTCGTCTACACTTCAATGGTACCGTCTTGGAGGCACTTTGAGATCACCAAAGATTTGGTTAAGCTTAGGGATAGGTATAGGCATAGTCTGGTTTCGAAACGGCTCCTTGAGCTTCCGAGAGAAATAGACCTAAACGGTCGCGATATCGCGTTTTTCCCGCTACATTACCAGCCGGAAGCCAATTCCTTGCCGGGCGGCCTCGCGCACTTCGATCAGATTTCTGCGATTAGGGCTCTGGCTAGCAGACTTCCTGATAACATGGTTCTCGTCGTGAAAGAACACCCTCAGATGTTGAAGTGGAGGGGTCAATGGGCTCGCGCTCGTAGCGCTAGCTTCTATGAGGAGCTTCAGAGAATCCCAAAGGTAAAGTTTGTTTCACCCGAGATGCCCTCGGCGGAAATCTTAGCTCGCTCCGTCTTGGTTGCTACTCTGACCGGAACGGCCGGATATGAAGCGCGATTGAGCGGAAAGTCGGCCCTGGTGTTTGGCTCGGCTTGGTATGAAAACTTCAGAGGTGTTCATCGAGCTAGAACCCTGGAAGATGTAGATCGAGCCATCGCCGCAGGTCTTTCTGGCAAAGATACGGCATTGGAGCCCGACGAGATCAGAGAGTTTCAAGAAGAGTACACGATGGTCGGGTTTGGAAAGAATATACCAAGACCGGTCGGTGAATCCGATGATTTTTGGGCTCTAAAATACGCTAGCGGGCTCGCGAGCGTCATTCGGAAGCTGCGGGACGAAGAGTCGGTATCGACGTAAGATTGGTTCAGGAGCTACGAGAAAGCCCGATTCCAGGGCACCGACTTGAGGGCTCGAGACTCAAAAGCGCGCCGCCAAAGCCATTTTCGAAAAATCGACCTCAAAGTAAGTACTTGTCCTGGTACCATCGATTTAATGAGTCGTCTCATTTTTCCGGGTGCTTTTTTGGCGTCCTTGATCTTTGGTGTTGTGTTACTCGCCCAGGTTGAGGCGTAGTCGCTTTGCTGTGGCGCGGGGAGTTCGAAAGGGTCGACGGCCGCAATGCGGCGCACCAGCAAACCTATTAAGGTCGCTTTTCGAGAATGGCAGAACACTCGGCCCCCTACTACTGCTGGATCCGCGACCTCGTGCCAGTCAGGGCTCAGCCCGTACGTCAGGTAGAGGCCTTCGACTTTGAATCCGCTTTGTGCTGAAAAGACGCGATAGAACAACTCGGGAGAAAATTGATAGAAGCCGTGACCGCAGTAGTTGTTGGCGGGCGTGCAAAGCAAGAGATGACCACCCAGACGAACAGCTTGCATAAGATTCCCTATGGCGCAAGGGAAGTTGAAGACATGTTCCAGCGAGCCGGAGTCGACCACGAGCGAGTAGCGTTGGTGGTACTCTTCGGGCAACCGTTCGTTGAAGTCGTGGACCACGGAGGCTCCTTCGTAGTGGGAAGCGTCAAAGCTCGTGATCTCTCGAGCTCCGAGATGCTGAAACAGCGATTCGGAAAATCCGCCCTCCGAGGCGAGGATTTGAGAGCTTTCGCCCTTATCTAGAAACACGCCTGACTCCGAAAAGGTCGCTGAGATTTGCTTCTCGGTAAGGTTGAGATGATGCCTGCCCAAGGTGGCGACATTGGTAAAATCCACGCCCGCTTGTTGGGCTTTAACTAGCAATCGGAGAGGTTGAAGGCTGATTCCCATCGGGGGAGCTTGTTTGGCCGAACTCAGTTTCCTTCCGTCGTCCTGACTTGGGCCTCACTTTGCGCTAGGTGGTTGCACCAACAGGATTTATCCGCTTTTCTCACAATTCGTGCGGATGAGTTTCCGGCTATATGCCTCAGAAAGAAGAGCAGCTAATTGAATGAGTTAAAGAGCTTCATAGCGCTGCTCGATCCCAGAACGCGAATGCACCTCGCATTCCTCGCATTTTTGATGTGTATCTCGGGCACGGCGGAGGTCGCCGGTATTGGTGCGGTCGCGGCTTTTCTGGGAGTGGTAGCTAATCCTGCGTTGGTGCAAAGTAACACCGCACTTCGCACGATGTACGAGACAGGGGGGTATACCGAACTCACTCCCTTCTTGACCTCACTGGGTCTTCTCATGGTCGTAACGGTCACCATATCGAACGCGTTTCAAGCAGCCGTCTCTTATGGCATCCTTCGTCTCACCTGGAACCAGCACCGAGCGCTCACGTGCGAGCTTACGAAAAGATACTTAGCGCGAGACTACCTCTGGTATCTTGCGAACAACTCGTCGGAACTTGGCAAGAGTGTTTTGAGCGAGGTGGGCGAAGTGACCGCCGGAATGTTGCGGCCCGCTTTAGGACTCGCGGCAAGTTTGGTGCGTGCCGTAGCAATCGGCGCCTTCATGGTTTGGGCAAGTCCGACCATAGCCTTCAGTAGTCTTATCCTCATTGGCATATCCTTCGGACTGCTCACCTGGACAACCCGGGTAAGACTGAAAAAGCTGGGAGCTCGAAGGCATCGAGTCGGGCGCTTCATGTTCAAAGCAGCAAACGAAATGCTGGCGGGTATCAAAGAGGTTCGGCTTTTCGGTGGGGAGGTCGAACTGCTGAAACGCTTCGACGGTGCCCTGGCCGAACTCGGAGATGCCGAAGTCAAACGTTCTCTACTCACCGACTTTCCGCGTTTCTTGCTTCAGAGCGTAGCTCTCTCTGGAATATCCGTCCTTGCCGTCGTGCTCTACCGACAAGGCAATCAGGACGCCGAGGTCTTTGCAACGCTAAGCATCTTCGCCGTTGGTGGCTACCGCCTACTGGGGGCCGGTCAAAGGATCTTTTCCAACTACTCAGGGATCCGATTTGTTTCCACGACCCTGGATGAACTGAAGCGTCAGCTATCTGTACGAGACCAACCCTTCGCCGCCTGCGACAAGCTGCGCTTCGAAGAGTGCATCAAGTTCAACAATGTTCATTTCAGCTACCCCAGCCAGGATGCACCGGTCTTACGCGGCATCGATATAACGATCGAGAAGAATTCCAAAGTGGCCTTCGTGGGCACAACCGGAGCGGGCAAAACTACGGCTATCAATCTGTTGCTAGGTCTTCTCGAGCCCGGCTCTGGACAGATTTGTTCTGACGGAACAAGCCTCAGTCGCGACAATTTCCTCACTTGGCGAACGAAGATCGGCTACGTGCCCCAGGACATCTTCCTTTTGGACGACACGGTCTCTCGGAACATCGCGTTCGCTCTTCCCGATGAAAAGATCGACGCGGAAGCTCTGCGCAGAGCCGCGAAGGTAGCGCAGATTCACGACTTCATTACCGAGGAGCTTGACGAAGGCTACGACACCGTCATCGGGGAGCGCGGAATCCGGATCAGCGGGGGCCAGCGACAACGACTCGGGCTAGCTCGAGCGCTTTACCACGATCCGGAGATCCTGGTGCTGGATGAGGCGACCAGCGCCCTCGATGGTGCAACGGAGGCCGATGTCATTCAAGCCTTGGAGTCGAGTCAGGTTAAGAAAACAGTTGTCATAGTCGCGCATCGAATGCAAACGGTAAAGAAGTGCGACAGAATATTCGTTCTGAGAGATGGGAGCGTGGTAAGTTCCGGCACTTTCGAGGAGCTTGAAGAGACTTGCCCGGTCTTTAAAGAAATTTCAGGTCAGCCGGAGCTTCGAGACGACCTGGAAGCACCGCCGGCAGAATGGGAACGAGCCAAAAGCGGACTAGCTTAGTCTATCGGAGAAAGCTGTGATGACCTCGCGCGCCGGTTTTGCCGGACCGTTGTTCAGGCTCGCCTCGCGTACCCGAATCTCTCCGCTGCCCGTCAAGATGCAAACCGAGCCGTCCGATTCTATAGAGGAGACCGCCCCAGGGATCCTGCTTTCGAAACTTCGGATTTGAGAGGGGATTTCGGCTTTCCATACGGTGATCTTGTCTTCGCCTCGAAAGCAGAAAGCACCAGGATAAGGATGGGTGACCGCCCGGATCAAATTCAGAATGGACTCGGCGTCGTTGCTCCATTGGATACGCGCATCGGCCGGTGTCCATTTGCAGCAGTACGTAGCGTCACTCTCATCCTGCTCTTCTAGGATCGCTTCCCCCGAGACCAGGCGAGGGAAATGTCGATGCAGGAGGTCGAGGACAGCTAGAGTTCCTTTTTCACGAATGGTGCCGATGTCGTCGGTTTCTGTCACGCCTATCGGCTCTTGTCCTACAATTCTTCCACTGTCCACTTCTTCGGCCATCTCAAAGAGCGTAACCCCGACCTCTTTCTCCCCGTTCATCAGTGCCCATACGGAAGGGGAGAAACCGCGGTAGCGGGGGAGCAAAGAGTCGTGAATGACGTAGGACCCCAAACGCGTGGACTCATAGACGCTCGGCGGGACCATAAAGCGCCAGCTGAAGCAAAACATCAGGTCCACCGGTTGGAGGAAGAAGTCGGAAACAGGGGATTTCGCGACATTTGTCTGGATTGCAAATTGGCATCCGCTTTGCTCGGCGAAGGCTCTGATCCTCTCTACGAAGGGGGGCTCGTGGGGTGTCTCGGGGTAGGTCACCGCCAGGAACTCCGCCTCGGGGGCAAGAGCCCGAAGGCCCTCCAGTGCGCGTAGCCCGCGGTCGGTGGCGCACAAAACGACGATACGCAAAGTTAGCTCCGAGCGGTAAAGCCGGTCTCGTTGAGCAGACCTCGCAGATAGGCGCCGTATCCGCTCCCTACCAAAGGTCGGGCGAGGTGCTCTAGTTCGCTCGAAGAGATCCACCCCATTCGATAGGCGACCTCCTCAGGGCTCCCGATCTTCAGTCCTTGTCGCTTCTCAATCGCTTGCACGAACGCCCCCGCCGCGTGGAGTGAATCGAAGGTGCCTGTGTCAAACCAGGCTGTTCCTCTGCCGAAGACTCTCACGGTGAGCTTTTGTTCTTGCAGATAGAGCCGGTTCAGATCGGTAATTTCGTACTCTCCTCGGGCGCTCTGTGTCATGGTTTTGGCGTTACTCACTACCGAGTTGTCGTAGAAGTAGAGCCCCGGCACGGCGAACCGCGATCGAGGCTTATCCGGTTTTTCCTCGATCGAGATAACTCTCTTTTCGGAATCGAATTCTACTACCCCATAGTCGCTTGGATTGGCGACCTGGTAAGCGAACACGACGGCTCCCTCGGGGTCGACGGCACTCTGCAGGGTACCCTGAAGCCCGGAACCATAGAAAATGTTGTCCCCCAAAATGAGAGCCACGCTTTCGTCTCCAATGAACTCTTCACCCAGGACAAAGGCTTGGGCCAGTCCGTTCGGCACGTCTTGGACTTTGTAGCTCAGATCGAGACCCCAGCTCTTTCCGTCGCCCAACAGGGCCTGGAATCGTGGCGTCTCCTCTGGAGTGGAGATGACCAGGATTTCACGGATGCCTGCCATCATGAGAATAGAAAGGGGGTAGTAGATCATTGGTTTGTCGTAGACCGGTAGAAGCTGTTTGCAAACGGCCTGAGTGATCGGGTACAGCCGTGTACCCTTGCCCCCTGCTAAAATGATGCCTTTCATGCGCTCACCTCCATTTCGAGAGTGAATTCTCGATAGCGGCCGGAGTGAATGTCGGCCAGCCAATCGTCGTTTTCCAGATACCACCGGACGGTATTTGTAAGGCCCACTTCCAAAGTTGTTTCTGGTTTCCAGCCGAGCTCTCCGTGGAGCTTGGAATAGTCGATGGCGTAACGGTGATCGTGGCCCGGTCGGTCCTTGACGAAAGTGATCTGAGTCTCGGCCGTCCCTTCGGGACGGGTAAGGAGTCGGTCGGAGATTCGGCAAAGCGTCCGCACAAGGTCGATATTGCGCACTTCGGCATCTCCACCCACGTTGTAAGCCTCTCCTACTCGACCTCTGTGAAACACGAGGTCTATGGCTCGTGCATGATCCTCTACGTGGAGCCAATCGCGGATATTGCGCCCGTCGCCGTAGACGGGAATCGGTTCTCCGTTTCTGATCTTGGATATACAGACCGGGATTAGCTTCTCGGGGAACTGATGGCTGCCATAGTTGTTCGAGCAGTTCGTCATCTTCACCGGCAGTCCGTAGGTGTTGTAGTAGGCTCGCACCATGTGGTCCGCCGCCGCCTTGGAGGCTGCGTAAGGACTGCGAGGGTTGTAAGGGGTCGTCTCGAGAAAGGCATCATCGTCCTCCGCCAAGGACCCGTAGACTTCGTCGGTCGAGATGTGACAAAAACATTTTTGTTCCATCTTTCCTTCCCACGCCACTCGGGCGGAGTCCAGCAGGTTGACTGTGCCCAGGACATTCGTTTCCACAAAGACGGCGGGAGATTCGATAGAGCGATCGACATGGCTTTCGGCGGCCAGGTGGAAGACGCCGGCGAAATCGAACTCGGAGAAGAGGTTGCTTAGGAAAGACCGATCACGGATGTCGCCCTGCCGAAAAATGTAGTTGTCTGTTTTCACCACGTCGCGAAGGTTGGCCAAATTGCCGGCGTAGGTGAGACTGTCCAGGTTGACCACCGTATAGTGATCCCGATATCTGTTCACCAGTCTACGTACCAGGTGCGACCCGATGAACCCCGCTCCGCCTGTCACTAAAAGATTTTTCAAGAGAGTCTCCCTGCCCGGATATTTGCCCCCCGGGCTTCTGTCGCGACTCGTGAAACCCTCCAAAGTAAGGGCTTAGGGAGCTTGATACTTGGCCGTTTCGCGATAGAGCATGGCCATTTCCGCTACGATCTGCTCAAGCAGAAAGTTGTCGTTGAAGATCCGTAGACCCTCTTCGGTCAAAGTCGCTGAGAGGGCCTGATCGTCCAAGAGGCGGGCCGTCGCGATGGCTATCGATTTCGGCGACCTTGTCGGGACGGTGAGAGCACAGCGCTCGTCGACGAGCCCCTTTAGCTCTGGCAGAGCGGAAACGATCATCGGTACTCTTGCCGACATGGCCTCTAGAAGTGCTCCCGCAGCTCCTTCAAACAAGGATGGCAGAATAAAGGCATCCGACGCAGCCAGAAGCTCGGGGATGTCGTCGCGATGGCCGAGGAGGTGCACTTTCTCACCCAGGTTGAGTCGCTGAATTTCTTCTTCAAGCTCCGCGGAGATCGCACCCTGGCGGCCCGCCACGAGAAGCTTGATGTCCTGATCTCGAAGTGGTTCTTCGGCCAGCGCCCGAAGAAGATACAGTTGCCCTTTCTGGTACTCTTGTCGGCCCACATTGAGGAGTACCTTGGTTTCAGGGGCGATACCCAGGCTCTTTCGGACTGCCTTCCGTCGCTCTTCGGGAATCTGCTTCGGGCGCTTTCTTCCTCGGAAGACGACGGAGATCTTTTCCGGGGGGACGCCGAGGTGACGGGTGGTTTCAGCCTTGATTGCCGGGGTTACGGCGTGAAAGCGGGTCACCAGGCCGGTTGTGAGGCGGTTGAGCGAGAGGATTGCGCCGAGCTTGAGCGCCGAAAGGTAAGAGCCGCCCTTGATGTTGGGGTCTTGATTTCGCTCCGGAGAGTAGTCCATATTGACGACGCTTGAAAGATGCGGAACCCTCGTGCCCATCAAGCCCAGGCGAGAAGTCAAGCTTGCTTGGAAAAGTGTACTGTGAACCAGTGCCGGCCGCTCTTCTCGCACGCACTGTCTGAGGCGTCGTATCCAATAGGGCAGTGTGAAGTACCACTTTCCCCCGACCTCTCCGTCCAGCAGATAGTGGGGCGGGTATCCCAGCTCGATGGCTCGGTTTTCAAGATTGACAGGGACCCTTTTTAGGCAGACCAGCTTGGGCTCTATCTGTCGTTCGGCAAGACCGGGTAGAATACTGAGTAGTGAGCGCTCGGCCCCGCCGGGAAGAAGTGAGTCGATCACGATCAGGACTTTCAGTTTGTCGGTTTGCGAATGGGCGGCGTTCATCGGGCGGGCGTTTACGCACCCCCGGTGCCTTACCTGCTTTTGCCTGGAAAGAGGGATTTGCCCGGCTTCTCGAAAGCGCCCCCACCGTATGGGTGAACTCTTATGAACCAAGAGCAATCGGTCGGCCCCTCGGTTTCCATCCTGATGGTCGCTCATAACGCCGAGCGCACAATTTCGCTGGCACTTTCATCTCTCTTGTCTCAAACCTACCCGAAGTGGGTTTGTCACATCGTAGATGACGCCTCATCCGATGGGACACCCGAGTTTCTTTCCAGGCTTCGTGACAAGCGGTTCGTTGTTCATCATTCACCGAACCGTTTGGGACGAGGAGGGGCTCGCAACCTGGCCTGCCGCCAAGCCACCGGGAAGTATCTGGCCAGTCTGGATGCCGACGACTTTCTGTTTCCTTACGCTCTCGAGCTACAGGTTCTTGCGCTTGAGGCCGATCCTAGCCTTGGTGCGTGCACGGGCTCTCTTCTGCTTTTTGACTCAAATTACCAGGTCTTGGGCAGACGGCGGACTCAAATTCAACCCGGGAGGCATGTTGTGAGCACACCTCTTACCACCCGGGTGCCTCTGGGCTCTACGATGCTTCGCCATTCGCTGGTAGGCTCACATCGGTTCGACGATACCTTGGGCAGGTCGGAAGATCGGGATTTCTTTGACCGCGTTCTCCAGGGCACGACCCTTGAAGTCCTAGCGCAACCCACATACGCTTACCGTTGGAGTCTATCTCTGGAAAGCGTGATGGAGGGTCTGAAAAACCGGGAGGTCCTATTCAGTCGTCGCCTGAGAACTCACCCCTTCCGGGCCGGTGCTCAGATAGCTTGGAACAGGATGAAACGTCTTTTCTATCCGAGTTTCGGTAAATGGGGTCTTTGGGCGGCCCTGAATGGATGGAGAGCGAAACCTGCGACGGAAGAAGAAGCGGCCCTTTTTGAGGGGACATTGCGGGCATTGCGGGAGGAACAGGTGCCTTCCATTTCGTGATTTCACATCTTGTTAGAGAGATCGTTCTCCCTCCGGGATGTCTTCTGGCAGCCGGAGTGCTCTCTTTGATGCTTCTCCAAAAGAAACCACGAGCGGGCAAGATTGGACTGGCGCTCATTTTTGGGGTGATATACCTTATCTCCATCCCCCTGGTGTCGATGGCTCTAACTGAGGTGACTCACGAGATTCCCGCTCGTTCGATTGAGGAGGTTAAGGCTTTCAAGCCGGAGGCTGTGGTCGTTCTCGGTAGTGGTATCTATCGTGATGCACCAGAGTATGGGGGAGAGCCTAGGGTCAGCTCGGGTACCTATAAGAGACTAGCTTACGGAGCCTATCTGGCCAAGGCGCTCGACTATCCACCGATTCTAGTCACCGGTGGGTACGGCGAGAGCCTGCAAGAGTCGGAAGGTTTCGTGGCTGCGAAGGAGTTGAAAGCGTGGGGGGTTGAGAAAGTTTGGATGGAGACTGAGTCCGAGAATACTCGAGAAAACGCGCTCTTCTCCAAAGACCTGCTTGAGCAACACAAAGTGAAGCGGATTGCTCTAGTAACTTCGGCCTCTCACGCGCCTCGATCGGCGGCGGCGTTTAGTGAAGTAGGGCTCGAAGTGCTGGCCTGTCCGACGGGCTATCGAACGGCCTCCGCCTGGGAACACGGAATCTTTCTCCTTGTCCCAACTCACCAACACTTTAATGAAACGTCTTACGCCCTGCGGACTCTACTGGCTCGGCTTTGGTACAAGATTCGATACTGATTTCGAGTCGTGGCAAATTCAGGGCAATATTTTGAAGCTGGCGACCAGTCCGAGATGATCTGAGCCAAAGTCGTGCGTTTCGTACCGGGTAAAGTCGACTTCCGCTGTTCCCATGACATGGTCTATCCTTATGACCGGGAATCCGCTGGGAAAACTTTGCCCCAGGCCGGAGCCGGCTTGCTCGAAGGCCGAATGAAAGCGTCCGCCGAGAATCTTAAAGGCCGGCCCACTTTCAGGCGCGTTGAAGTCTCCAGCTAGGATGATCGGACCTTCGATGGCGGCCAACTCTTCTTTCAACTCCTCGCTTTTGTCGACTTGTTCTTCAACTGTCTGTCTCAGTCCGGAGGGGAAGAAGCTTTTCGCCCTCGGCGCGTGAATGGAGACCACGACGAGTTTCGCGTCGCCCCGATACACGTGGAGTAGTGCGGTTTCTTCCTTCAGAGATGACGCTTCTATGCTCCAGTCGCTGCGAACAGCTAGAAAAGTGCCCTCGTTGAAGCTCTGGCGTTCGAATTCGCCGGAGGCTGCACCCAGGACTCGGTAGTCTGGTAGAAGACTCTCCACTTTCTCCAGTTCTGGGCGATGCCAGATTTCCTGAAGGCAGACAAAGTCCGGTTTGAACATTCGAATGGTTTCAACGGCTCGATGTAAATCGGTGGCCTGCGATTGAATATTCAGAGATACCAGTCGGTAGTCTGACGGAAGGCTGCGGTCCCGATGCCATTTCAACGGAAAGAGCCAACCAAAAGTCAAGGCTACTGCCACAACAAGACGAAGCAGAGATAGCTTCCCGCGGCGCGAACAAAGCACTAGAGCAAAGAGTATCGGGATGAAGCAAATGCCTGGAATGTAGAGCAGATAGGAGTCTATCCAAAGAGGTCTGGCTATAAATTCACGGTACCCTGCACAAGTCAGTAGAAGCGCCAGAAGTAGCCAAGCTGCATACTCTCGCCAGGGGAGAGTATGCAGAAATTTGATGGAGAAAGGTTTGATGTCGCCATCATAATCGTTTGGACCGAGTGAAGGAAGGGTTACTCAGCCGGGCGTGGTCAGTTTCTGAAATGAGTTCTGAGGTTCAGTACCCGCTTCTCCATCAGAAAATAGGAACCAGCCGCGACTGCGAGACTGGTCGAATAGATGGTGGTCGTAGTTATGAACGCTCGTGCGGGATGTCCGTTGAGCGACAAAAACAACGCCGGGCATATCCAACCGAGAAATGCCATCACCGGGAGATGATACAAGTACAGACCATAGGATAGCTTGCCCACTGTTTTTAGCAAGCGATTTTCTAGGCGTATCAGGGGACGAGGGTTGGTGCTGACGTTGATAATAAGCACCGCGTATATCAAGGAGTGAATCTCGGCGTCGACTAAGCTCGTGAGCGTTATCGGACGAAAGAGCACACCACCGGCTAGGAGGAGCCAAAGCGTCGCCTGAAGCCAACTGGAGTAGAGGATCGATAGACAGCGATGTCCCTGGGAGTACAAGCAGGCGGCTAGTCCCCCAATCGCCAGGCTATCGAAAGCTGTTAGGCGCCAAAGTTTATAGATCACATCGTTCTCAAAAAACCGTAATCCAACTTTCACTGCGAAGTAGGTTGTTCCGATGTAGACAAGAGTTCGAACAAGGTTCTTGGAGTTGCTCACGACCCAAGGCCATACCAAGTAAAACTGTTCTTCCACGGCCACGGACCAGAGGGGAAAGAGGAAAATGATCCCGATACCGAGAGCGTAGGCGACGTTCGAAAGCATGAAAGTGTAGAGAGTGTATATTTTCCAGTTGGCGGTATGGGGGAGAAAATGCAGCATGGGTATAGAGATAAGGAGGATAGTGTAGTAGGGCGGCCAGATTCGCAAGATTCGACGTGCGTAGAAATTCTTGATGGAGATAAATCCGTTCTCAGCCTTTTCACGGAGCAACAGCAAGGTGATAAGATACCCACTCAGCACGAAGAATAAAGTCACAGCGGTTTCGGCAAGGTTTGTTCGCCCATATCCCAGGGGTTGCAATCCGAGAAGCGGAGCGAACCGGTCGACATGCCATGCCAGCACGGCTGAAGCTGCCAGGGCTCTGAGCCCGTCCAGCCCGGGTAAGTAGAATTTTCCGGTGGAGTTCTTCCCCCCGATTTCGGGATCTACAGGATTTCCATCTATGCTAGAAAAGTCGGATTCGGGCATGACTCTTTTGTGCTCTTTGTTTCATGAAGACCTTTGACCTCGATATCCTTCGGAAATTTATTCTCCGCCCTTCAGAAACGAGGCCCAATCGGGATAGGCGGGGGGAGGATTATCGTGACCATTGACGGGTTCGGTAAGCAAGGTTGTACTATAGCGGTCTTCGATGTGGTCATTCGCATTGAGGCGAGCGACGAGTCGATTTTAGGCAGAGTTCCGGAGGCGTTTCCACCCTATACGCAGACGATACAGCGGAGCGTGTCTTACAATGCTGCTTTTGCGATCATTCGTGAGGGTGGCGAGTATCGAGTTTTGGAAAGGTCCATCTTGCATCCGCCTCTGGGGCCGAAGGTGTTCGATACGCTAGAGCAGGCGCTCGAGGCTCTGCGAGGGCAGATGGAGTTCTGCATATCCTGCCAGGCCAGAGAGAGGGTTTTCGTCCATGCGGGGGCAGTCAGCCTGGAGGGTGTGGGCATCGTGGTGCCGGGAAAAACCATGGGGGGCAAGTCGACACTGGTCAAAGCGATCGCTTCCGAGGGTGGGTTGCTCTATTCGGACGAATTCGCGGTGTTCGATGCTAGAGGGTTTCTGTATCCGTTCCCCCGCAAGCTCTGCCTCCGGGATAACAACGCTCTCCCTCTGCCTCCGGCTTGGCATCATGAACTCGGGCTAGATGTTGGAACAGAGCCTGTCAGGGTTGGGCTCGTCTTGGCCGTTAGGTATGCTAAGGAGGCTCGCTGGGAAATAGAGAGTCTCTCTCCTGCCGAAACCGTGGTGGAGTTGATGCGAAACACGGCTTCCGCCCGGGATAATCCTGGGGGCGTGCTCAGAGCTTTGAAGGCCGCTTGCGACGGAGTCGTCGGACTACGAGGCCATCGGGGAGAAACTTCAGTTGCGCTTGAGAAAGTTCGCGGGCTAATAAGCTTACAAGAGCGGGAAAATGTCCAGGGTTTTGAGCGACACGCCGAAGATCGGCAGTCCGTCCGCCCTGAGCTTTGACAACGTTCCTTGATGCAATAAGTTGCTGGCGGCCGCGCTTCCCCTGTTTTCGGTAATCCAGAGGGCAACGTCAAGTTGGTTCGTGAGGAGAAAGAGTGGCGAAGCAATGGAGGCGTCAACAATGGTGAGTTCCCGAGGGCGAGTCCCCAGAATCTTGGAGATGCGGTCGGTCTCGACATCCTCGACTTCGCGAGAGAGATTCCCGGCCGGAGCAAACTGTATCCGAGTGCCAGAAATGGATGAGAAGAACTCGTCCACCGGCCCACCATGGTGAATGAGTTCACTGACGCCGGGTAGCTCCTGGCGTCCCAGTCGCTCGCTCAAACTTCTGTTGTGAAAATCGAAGTCGATCAGTCGGACCATTTCAGCGTGGCGTCCTAGACTATTGGCTAGGCGAATCGAAAAGGAGAGGCGCTCGTTCGTCTGGCCGTCGCTCAGTATGAGCAGCCTTCGAGGCGGGCGCTGAAGCCGCTCAGTCACTTCGGCCCAAACCTGATTGAAGAAGCGTTCTGTTTGATCTGGTACAAAATCGGTTTTTGCATTAGAGAGCGGTTCTAGTCGGAAAGCGGGGGAGGCGTGTCCGGGGTCTCGAGGTAACGGCGACCGCTTCCGAGCCGGCTCGGTGTCGAGGGCGCCCACTGCATCCTTTTCTCTCGACGTAAAGATTGCAAGCAAGAAGAAGGCGAGGGAGGCGGCCCAGCAGGGCACTAGCCAGAAGGAGCGGGTGTCTTCCCTTTGGGAGATTGTCATTTCACCCTCAAGCTTCAGAGATGCGACTGAGCTTATTAGATCCGCCCTCTGCTCTAGCTCCTTTTGCTTTTCATCCATCCAGCTGGAGCCTGACGAGGTAGGTGCGCCGGCCGCGGTGCCGGGCTTGAGTTCGGAAAGACTCAGGCCCTCTCTTATTCTGCTAGAAGCTTTGTCGTCGAGAGTTTCCAGTTCCACTCGAAGCGCTCGAAGGTAAATCTCCGACAGTTCGCGCTCAATCTCCGCCAGGTCGTTCCTCGCCTGTTCGAGAGAGACGCTTTGAGCTTGCACCGCCTTGCTCGACGGATGGAAAAGCTTGGCTAGCCGACTCAGCTCTGCTTGCTGGGCTCGCACTCTTTTCTCCGCCGCATTAAGGGAGTCCCGGTCCAGTTGAACTCTCACGGTCTTCGGGAGACTTCCTCCATTCAGAAAGCCTTCAAGTTTCTTCACCTCCTCTTTGAGGAAGACGACACGCTTTGAGTCTGAGGCCGAGAGCGCTTCTTTAGGGTGTTCTGACTTTTGGAGAGAGATTCTCGCCTCGTCGTCTAGGCGAGCTTGTCCTAGCTTCTTAGTCTTCTTGCGCACTTCTTCGAGGTACCGCAGGTCCGCTTGGACGTCAGTCAGAGCCTGCTCCTTTATCTCCACGGATAGTAAATGGATGGCGCGCTTATGTGAGGTAAGTAGTCCCTCCCTCTCGGGTCTTTCCGTTGTGACTTGGATGTGAAAGGGGCTCTCCTTCACCGGTTCGATGTCGACTTGAGCGTCAACGAGACTGCGGAACTCGTCGCTGAATGTGGTGGCTTTGAGAGCGGAGATGGAAACCTCGTCATCCAACAGTTGGCTTTGGTAGAGTGCTGTGACTCGATGCACGGTGCCTAAGCCGGAGCCAGGGGACGAAAGAGCCAAGGCAATGCCAGCGAAGAGTAGTGACAGCACGTATAATCCGAAACGTTCATTTCTCATTATCAGGTGGCTCAAGGCGCTCAAGTCCCGCCCGAGCTTTCGCCTTATTGCAAGGAGATGCCTTTCATGAGATAGTAAGGCACTTTAGAAGGGGAATTTCAGTGAGTATCGTCGATCGATTGATTTTGTTGAAGGAGCCGAACTCGAACGTCGCGGAGAGCTATCGCTCTTTGAGGGCCGCTTTGTCACGCAGTCTTGCGAAGGGCAAACGGAAGTTTTTGGTTGTGAGTTCCTGGGGTGGTGAGGGGAAGTCGATGGTTTCGGCGAACTTGGCCGTTGCGTTTTCCCAGTTGTTGATGGACGTGGTGTTGATAGACGGCGACCTCCGACGCCCGACGCTGAGCCGAGTGTTCGAGTGCGAAGAAGAGGTTGGGTTAATGGACCTCATGGAGAATGGCGGGGATGCGAAGAAGTATGTCTATGAAACTCCGGTGGAGAGGCTTTTCGTCATGCCCGCGGGGAAATCGAGTAGAAATCCAGGTGACCTGCTTGGCAAGGGTACCTTGAAAGGCATTTTAGACCAAGTGGTAACCGAGAATGTGTGCGTGGTGATCGACACTTCTCCGCTGTCTGCTTGTAGTGACGCACTACTCATGGGCCAAGCGACTGATGGCGCAATACTTGTTGTGAGTCCGGAAAAGTGGCAGGGTGAAGCCGAGATACACTTTGCCCAAGACCTCGAAGACCACGGTATCGATTGTCTTGGAGTGGTTTTGAATAATGCCGATCCTCGGGAAAAAACGCCGGGGGCCGGGGGCTACGGCTACGGCTACGGCTACGGATATGGTTACGGCTACGGCCAGTATGGCCAGTATGGACAGGAGAATTCTGTCCCGAGCCCGCCTGAGGGAAAGCGTCAAGGGAAACTAATGAAACTCCTCTCTCCAAAAAAGAAGAATTAGCTCGATCTTGTTAAATAGGGCATGCATTGCTAGTATACACCGAAGAGTTGATACAACATTCTCTTTCACGGAAGTGGGGTTAAGACGTGGATTTTCATAAGTTTTTAAAGATAATGCGAAGGCAGAAGTGGACGCTTATGGGGGTTGCGCTTCTCGCGTTGGTTTTGGTCGCCTTGGCCCCTGAAAAAAAAGTTGTTGATGCTCCAACTGTCTACGAATCTAGCTCAAAGATTCTTTTCACTCCATCCAGCGGGAGCGTTCGTGCCTACGGAGGTACGGTTTCAGCGGGTCCCGACTACAGCCAAGCGTGGTTTACTGACGAAACGATCCTAAACGAAGTCATCCTCAGCGAGGAGTTGCTTTCTCGGGTTTCCGCCGCCAGCGAACATCAGACGCCCTGGTTTCAGCTCAAGAATCAAATTACGATTGAGCCGATGAGCAAATACGGGAGGGGCGTGAACTTGTTGCTTCTCAAGTTCCAAGGCACCGACCCTAAGGAAACCCAGAAGCTCACTAGACTCCTCTCTGACGAGTTTGCGAACTATGTCCAAGAAATCTCGGCCCAAGAGTACGCGTCGACGAGGCGGTTCATCGAAGAACTGGTGCTTGAGGCAGAGCAGCGAAGGCTGAGTGCGGAAGAAGAGCTGATGACTGTCCGTGAGAGATACCTCGGTTTGCCTACTGACGAAGAAATCCGCAACCGGCAGCAGGCATTGGAGTCTCAGCGCCAAGAGGCGCAGCGAGAAATAGGAGCTCTGCAAGCCGAGATCGCCTCCATCAAGGCCTATCGGGACGGTGGCGGCAACCGCGCCCCTTGGGTGGTGCTTGAGCAGGCTCAAGGTGCTATCAGCGGTCTGGAGCAGAATGTAGCGGACCAAAAGCTGGAATTGGCCAAGAAGCGAGAGGTTTATACGGACGACAGCGAAGTCGTGAAGACTGCTCAGGCTCGACTCGCTACTGCCGAACAGCTTTACGCGTCAGCTCTGGAAGAGTACGTGGAGTCTCTCTATACGGATAAGTCTACCCGGCTCCAGCAGGCCATCACGAATTCTCAGTCACTTTCCGCCCAGCTCAACGATTTGCTCCGCTACCGAATGTCTGACGACGACCGGCGCGAGCTTGCCAAGTTGGAGCGGCAGAGAGATTTATGGGATGAAAACCATCTCTCCTTGCTACAACAGTTGTACCAAGCTCGTGTAGTTGAACAGTCAAGCAGGCGTCAAGGAGCGGTCACCGTTCTGGAGCCACCGCGTCTAGGAGACCCCATTAGCATTGGGAATTTGAGTGCAGCGCACTCAAAGTCCACAACTTTGGCGATGGCGATCCCCTTTGCGCTGATTCTCGGAGTCGGGGCGGCGTTCCTCAGGGATTTCATGACCACCTCAATGCGTCTCCGCCCGAAGGTCGAGGAGGCTCTAGAAATCCCGGTTATCGCTGTGATTCCTTCAACTCCTTCCGAACTCACGGTCGACTGGGAGCGGTTTAAACGACCCCTTGGTAGGCTTCTAGGTGATTCGAGTGTCGACTTGGAGCGTGAGGAGACGGTGAGTCGGCGATAGACTCATCGCTATAGCTCACACTAAAGCCCGGTGTTTCAGCAATTGAAACGCTGGGTTTTTGCTTTTAAGGGAAGCCGCTTGGCCTAGGCAGGGTAAGTCGGCTCGACCGGCAGCAGGCGCTTCGGTCACTGAATGACGCGGTCGAGCCCAATGCGGCGGAGCGAGCGAGGCCTGGCCAGTACATTCGTGATGCAGGGCCCGGGTGTTGTTTGCGGTCATAATGAGCTTCCGGTAAACGAGGAGACGGATAAGGCCGTTGTTAAGGTACGACGAGGCTAGCCATAAAGAGCACTCCCGACCGCCGGACAGAGGCGAGTGTTGTTTTAAGGAGGCGGGCAGGTCAAAGACTCCTGGCGGTCGTCGGGTTTGCCGAGGGCCCGACGACCGCGCGGTTCGGCATCAGAAATCGCCAAGCGACCGACATTGGCTCTGGTGCAGTCGTCGGCCTTCCAGGGGGAACAAAAAAAAGCTCACCCGGTGCACAGGTGAGCTTTTCGGGTCAGGGTGTCTGCGGTCTAGAAGTTGAACCTCAAGGTGGAGGTGACTTGAATGCCGGCGTTGTCAAACCCGTGTAGGCTTCTCTGTGGAATGAACACGTTGTTGAAGCCTGGAGTCACAGGGTTGGAGAATACGGCGGGATTAACCTTGTCGTCCGTGGAGAGGAACATGGCCGCCATATCCCAGGTCATTCCCTCGCTCACGTCATACTCGAACCCAACGACCGGCTGGCTCTGAACCAGATCAAACGTGTCGAAGCTGGTGTTGTTGGTTGCGACGGCGTAGTTTGAGAAAATGCCGTAGGGGTCGTAGTGTCCGTTCAAGCGGTATTGGCCGTAGCTGGCATTCAGTGTCCACTTGCGGGTAACATCCCAGTCTGCTCCGATCGACCAACCTTGGTACGTGAGGTCCACGTTGTTTTGGCTCTCGCCTGCGATGCCGTTGGGTCCGGGAAGGAGTGCGCGAAGGTTGCTGTCCCGATTGAAGTTGGTCCAGTTGTAGTTTCCGCGCAGAGTGATTCCGCGGGTCCACTTGTCGGTCGCGTCAGCGGCGGACTCATCGATCACCCAGCGGTGTTTCGCGTCAATGGCCCAGTTGTCTGCGTTGCCACTCGGGGTTTCCAGAACGCCGCCGAAGAGATTCGGTGCGGCGCCGGGATTGCTCGGTGGTGTGGTGGTGAAAGTAAAAGGTGAAAGTCCTCCGAAAACCGGTTCGGTGAAGCCAGGAGCGAATCCGAGCACCGGTGAGTTAGGTGTGCCGAGAAAGCTGTTCTCTATCGAGCCGAAGGACTGCCGCACATTCTGAACGGAGGGATCGGTTTGTTCAAGGAAGCCAAACTTCAACCCAACGCTGCCTTCGTCAGCAAATTTCCATCTAAGCTTACCGCGGAAACCTTTACGATTGTGAGGCATGTCGGCGGTATCGTGCAGGTTGTAGAGGTTGGGCCGCTGGTTGAAGAAATTTTCTCCAAATCGCCACGCATTGTTTTGGATCCCGCCGATGGTTGGCATTTGCAGGACGAACGGATCGTAGGTCGGGTCCACCTGCAGGTACTCGAGATCTACTGCTAGCGCTTCTTTGAAGAAAACGGCACCTGCTTGCACCCTCCAGGCGTCGCCTGTGGCGTTCACCGGAGAGTTCTTGCTGGCTTTGTATTCGCTATGGCCCCATTCGCCACGAATAAACGGTTTGAACTCGTTGTCTTCCCAGATGTATCTGCCGGAAAAACTGTATAAGTTAACTTCTTGCGGTCCAATGCTTCCGTAGTTCGGCGTACCCGGTATGCCGGTGATACCGTCGTTGAATCCAGGGACCGGCACAGGTACTGGGCGAATATCGCCAGTGCTGCCCGCGCCCGCAGAAGGTCCAGGGGGAACTCCGTTAATTTGATCTTGGAAGTAAAGTGGTGGATTTACCCAGGGCGTGTAGTTATTGTTGAAACCTGTGATAAGTCCGACAGTCTGAGCATTGCCGTTAGACGCATCGTTGGCCGCTCGTAGAAAGTTGATTTTCACCTGACCTTTTTCATCGTGAAAGTTGAAAGCGATATTTCCGCCCCAGGCCAGAGTGTCATAGCCGGCACCGGCGAGTCCGGGGTTGCCATCAGGAAGCCGATTGCCCATGACTTCCCAGTCAAGGCTCTCTCCGTCGAAGACTTCTTGCTTGCCAGTGACTTGAAACCCGTAACTCGGCAATGTGCTGCCGAATGCGTTGGGGTTGTACTGCAATGCATACACCAGGCTGTCATATTTGAGGTTGTCAAAGCTACCAACCCTAGCCGTAATATTGCTGGGCTTGTGGTGAACCCAGAAGTTGTCCAGTGTCATCCTTGTAAAAGGCTGGTTGTTCAGCGGCTGGATACCAGAGGCACCGGCTGTGGTCGCTGTGAAGGCGTTGGACAAAAATGGAGCGTTCACGCCGTAGAAGGCGTCAACCACGCTGCTTCCTTGAGAAGTGAAGGCGACGAATTCAGCGCCCGCATCAATGTCGTCGCTCACCTTGATGTTGAGGCCCAAGGTGGCTAGCGCGGTGAAGCCGGTACCGCTCACAAGCGGAGTTCCGCGATTCAAGTCAGTCGCGGTAAATGTACCGATAGCAAACGGGTCAAAAATCTGACCGGCAGCAGGTCCGGTCGGAATAATTCCGCCCGCACCCTGCACGCTGCCAACGGCGTTGTCAAAGTTGATCAAAGCGTCCGTGGGATCGCTGAAACTCGGACCTTGATTTCGGAAGCTCTGGAAAACAACTCTGGTCTCCACGTTTCCGTAGAAGGTGATTCGCTCAAGCTCGGTGACGCGTTTGTCTAGCAAGCTAACATTTTCTTCCAGGTTGTCCACGCGGACGCCTAGTGCGTCCAGTTCTTCGCGCAAAGCGTTGGCAAGCTTTCTCAGTTCGTCCAATTCGGCTTTGGTGGCGAAGGTGGCGTGGGCTTGCTCCATTTTGGCCAGCAAGCGTGCCACGATCATCGCTGTTTCCCAGCGTGTGGCGGAGCGGTCACCTTTGAAGGTGCCGTCCGGGTAGCCTTCGACGAGGCCTTTGGCGGCCAAGGCGGCAACCGCGTCTTTGGCCCAGTGGTTCTCCGGTACGTCCGGGAAGAGAGGGGCGGCCATCGCGCTGAATGTGCAGCTAGCGAAAAGGCACAGCCCAATTAATTTTTTGTTGATAAAACCCATTATATTCCCCTAAAGTTTGATCTGCAGGTTGCAGAAAAAGCTCGTCGCGGGTTCTGCGGGACTGTCAGGAGACCTCCAAATCGAAGACATTTTTTAATCATCGAATTGATCCAGCTGAATAGAATGCCGTCATCTGGTCCCAAAAGTTGGATTCATCCCACTCTGGGTGGTGGCACAGACCGGCTTCTGAATTGACGCGCACCATCGGTTGAGCGAAATCGCTCTGCTCAGTCGGAGTCAAGTCACACTTCCAACCGGTACGCTTTCGAAACTCACGAGCTATCCTCTCGGTGAACTGCCCCTGAGTTTCCACGTAACCACTGGGTTGGCATCTGCTCAACTCCCCAGGGAGGCTTTCGAGATAACGCGTGTATTTAAAAGCAAGGAGGTCGACGGGAATGTTGTCCCTTACATAAAGGGGGGCTTGACATGTGGCGCTCTCGCCTCGCCGCCAGGTGGTGGCCAGATAATGGGTAAACCGCTCTTCCTCCAGCGGGCCAAACGGGTTGGGGATAACAAATTTTCCGAGGTGAAGGTCTAGCTGTCGACATTCGAAGAGAAAAACTTCCCAAGAAAGGGTCTTGCTGAGACCGTATCGGGAAATTGCGGGGAGCCCGTCACTGCCCCGTCCTTCGCCACGTTCGAAGATCGAGCCCGTCACGACGATGCGATGGCATCCCCTATCTACTAGAGTCCTGAGCACAGTTGGAAGATTGTTTGTATTGGTTCGGGTCGCGGCCAGGGCGTCGAATGCGGAAGACCGATAATTTCTGACCTCGGAGGCGTGGTGGCAGTACACGTCCCAGGAATCGGAGCTTGCCAGCTCCAGAAAACGAGTCTCTCCAAAGGTGCAGTCGAAAGCCTGGTCTCCGAAATCCCGAAAGAGGGAGACTCTCCGCGCCCTTGTGCCATCGTAGTCCGCTGCACTGCCTCTTCTATACGACCCTGTGACCTTGTGGCCCGCCGCAGAAAGAGTCTTCCCGAACCAGTACCCCGTGAATGAGCTTGCCCCGCTTAATAGAATCTTCATCAACGCCTCGTTTCTCGCGGGCAGACGAATTCTTGCCGCCACTCTTTTTTCGAGCTACCTTGAAAGAGGGGAGCCCAAACACCCGGCGTACTCGTCGGCGGACACAATATGAACAAACATTTGTATTCTTACACACCCAGAAAAGTCGCCGTCGTCGGTCTCGGCTACGTGGGTCTCCCTGTAGCTACAGCCCTGGCCGAGAAACTCCCAACTGTGGGTTTCGACATCAATAAAAAGCGAATCCAACAGCTTCGAGACGGCCTGGACTGCACCGGCGAGGTCGACGCCTACCTCTTAAAGAGCACCAAGCTCGAGGTGAGCGACGATCCGTCCGTCCTGAAGGAAGCCGATTTCGTGATCATCGGAGTCCCCACTCCGATCGACGTCAATAAACAGCCGAACCTGCGGCCGCTGCTGGATGCTACCCGGACCGTGGCGGAGCATCTTTCCCCCGGCACCATCGTGGTATACGAGTCGACGGTCTATCCCGGCGTCACCGAGGAAGTCTGCGCTCCCCTCCTTTGCGAAGTTTCCGGGCTCAGCCGGGAGCAATTCAAGCTGGGCTATTCTCCTGAGCGAATAAATCCGGGAGATGGCGTCCATACTCTGTCGGAAGTCGTCAAGGTCGTGTCCGGAGAGGACGATGAGACCCTGAATAAGGTGGCCGACGTTTACAGCCGAATTGTGAAGGTTGGGGTTTTCCGAGCGAAGTCTATCCGAGTGGCCGAAGCAGCCAAGGTGATTGAAAACGTTCAGCGCGACATCAATATCGCCTTGATGAACGAGTTGGCCATCATTTTTGAACGTCTCGGTATCAAGACTCGGGATGTTTTGGACGCCGCCGGCAGTAAATGGAACTTCAATCGCTATAGTCCAGGACTAGTCGGTGGGCACTGCATCGGTGTCGACCCTTACTATCTGACGGCTAAGGCGGAGTCGGTGGGGTACCATCCTCAAATGATTCTCGCCGGGCGGCGCATCAACGACAACATGAGTATTTTTGTCGCTCAAAAGTTGGTGAAGATGCTGATCGCTCAAAACCTGACGGTTAAGCACTCTCGAGTCGGCATTTTCGGCGTCACCTTCAAAGAAAACGTGACCGACTGCCGTAATAGCAAGGTGTTCTCCCTAATCAAGGAGCTGGAGAGTTTTGGCGTGGACGTCCTCGTCCACGATCCCATGGCCGACGCGGAGGAGGTGCTGGAGCACCGAAAAATCAAGCTGACCTCTTTGGAAGAGATGACCGACCTGGACGGCATCGTACTGGCCGTTCCTCATCAGGCTTATCTACAAAGAGAGTTTCAGAATCTTGGTACTCGATATCGCGGAAATGGCGTCCTGGTGGACATCCGCTCGATTTTCGAGGGCGAGCTCCCGTCTCACGTCTCTTACTGGTGTCTCTAGCAGGTCCCTACCCCGGGTGATCCAGAATCGCCCCACCCATGAAAGTCTTACTAACCGGCGCCGCCGGCTTCATCGGCAGCCACTCCACCCAAGCCCTTCTCAAACTGGGCCACACCGTAGTCGGAATGGACAACCTCAACGACTACTACGACCCCAAACGAAAGCTCGAGAACATCGAGGAGATCAAAGCGGGGGAGGGGTCCGACCGGTTCGAGTTCATCAAGCTCGATCTGCGAGACCGGGAAGGTCTGGCCAAGCTCTTTGAAGACCACAAGTTTGATGCGGTGGTCAATCTGGGCGCCATGGCGGGCGTCCGAGTCTCCATCGAAGACCCCCATCTTTATTGCGATGTGAACCTCACCGGCACACTGAATCTGCTCCTGGAGTGCGTGAAGCACAAGATCGGCAACTTCGTTCTGGCCTCGACCTCGTCGGCCTACGGAGCGACCGAGATCATGCCGTTCGTGGAGACGGACCCTTGCGATCGACCTCTAGCGCCCTACGCGGCCAGCAAACGCGCGGCGGAGATGATGTGCTTCACTTATCACCATCTTTTCGGAGTGAACTGTACTTGTCTTCGATTCTTCACAGTGTACGGGCCTCGCGGTAGGCCCGACATGATGGCCTACAAGGTGTTGGACAACATCTTCTTCGACGAGCCTTGCGTGATTTACAACAACGGAGAAATGTGGCGCGACTGGACCTTCGTGTCCGATATCGCCAACGGCGTGGCGGCCGCCACCGAAAAGCCGCTGGGTTACGAGATCATCAACCTCGGTCGAGGTGAGATGGTGAAGTTGGCCGATTTCGTGGAATATATCGAGAATCTGGCTGGAAAGAAGAGTTCGCTCAAGCCCGCTCCGAAAATCGCCGCCGATATCGAGGCCACTTCGGCCGACATCTCTAAGGCTCGCCGGCTTTTAGGGTACGACCCCCAGGTGAGCGTGAAAGAGGGCGTCCAACACTTTTACGAGTGGTACGAAAAGAAGGTGTTGAAGAACGCCCCGGCTTAGGATTCCGACTCCCCGCTTTATACTTTCGATCCCCCCCTCTTATACCAACGATCAAGGCTTCGACCGGCAACCTCATCTAGACTCAGCTTATGATGAGGAAAATAACAACATACCTGATAGCCACATTATTTCTGGCCCTCCCGGCCCTAGCTCAAGTGGAGAGCGCCGCCTACATGACGGTGCGCCTGGACAGTGTGCCGGCCATCGCCCAGGACGCTTTTTTGAAACTGGACAGAAACACTTGGGTCCCTCTGGAGAGGGTGTCCGAGGACGAGTTCGCGGGGGAATTTTTACTCCTCGATGGCTTGTACGACAAGATTGCTCAGCCCGACGTTGTGTTTCTCGATCTCCACGGAAGAGAGTTTTCCGTGGATGAGGGAGTGAAGGTTCACATCAGCTCCTCGACCCACAGCCTGACAGATCTGCAGGCCATCCTTAGCGACGAGGTCGATGTGGTCGTGTCCGGCGACATTGTGAAGCAGACGCTGGTGTTGGAAGACACGGACGGCAAGCTTCTATACCCTAGATTCGAGGGTTCGGCCTTCACCTTGCCCGCGATTGGACTGGGCGAGATCGCTACGGTGCACGCTCAGCGCAACAATGGCTCAAGTGTGAGCTACGCCTTCGGTCGAGACGTGGACATCGCGGAGTTGGAAGACGCACTCGATATATAACACTTCACTCGGAAGCTATAAGTCGCCAGGACCGGTTCGCCCGGGACGGAGTGGGCGTTCTAGTATATTCTGATGGATCAGCTGTTTAGGCAAGGAGCTTCACCCTTGAGCCGTTGAATATACCCATGGGATATCCGGGGAGTGCCGCGTCCTCGTAGAGAGGAAGCGGTCGTCTTGGAGTGTTGTAATGAATGAATCGATAAAGAGTGATTACGATCTAAGATCGTATCTACGAGTCTTTCGACGCCGGAAGTGGCTATTTCTATTCATTTTTGTGTCCGTTGCAGGCTCCATCTTTGTCGGGAGCTGGGTAAAGCAAGAGCCCGGAATCGCTCCTCCGCCCTCTTATCTGTCCACCACGGAAATACTGGTGACTCCCCCAGCCCCCGGCGACGTTCCCGATGAAGCAGAGAGCCTGAATACGTGGTTTGCCAATGAGAAGCTTTTCAGGCAGCTGATTGTTTCCGAAGAGGTTCTGACCAGAGTCAGCAAGAGGGTGAAAGGCTCCACCAGTCTTGAAGACCTGCAGAGCTCCATCACAGTGGGATCTCCCGACCAGGGGGATAATCTGGTGAACCTGTGGGATAGTTTTCTTGTCAAGATCAGTGTCGAAACGATGAACTCGGAGGAGTCGCAAAAGATCGCCGAGGTGCTCGTGGAAGAGGTGATCGAGTACACCCAGCAGTTGGCGGCCAGGGAAGTGATAGCGTCCCGCAAAGCGCTGGAGAAGATGGCCCTCTCCAACAAGAAGGCCATGGAGCAGGCGCAACGACGGATTATCGAGTGGCGAAAGCAGAACGATGTCTGGGACATCGACCAGCTGGTGGAAACTCAGGGAGCCCGTATTGCCGAGCTAGAGGCTTCTCGAGAAGAACAGATGCAGCGGCTCCTGGAAGAGCGGAAAAGGCTGACTGAGTTGTCGTCGTACCAGGACGGTTCGGAGAGCTTGCCGTGGGAAGTCGTGAGCTTGAAGAGTTCGGAGCTCAGCAAACACTCCGAGGAGAGATCACGTCTGCAGGCGGAGCTGGATCAGCTTCGCAAAGTGTTCACCGATAGCAACGAGAGGGTTCAGGATAAGCTGGAAGAGTTCCGCGAAGCGGACAACGCCTACAGAAACGAACGACGGGCTTTGGTAGACTCTTTATTGCGTAGTCAAGCCGCCAAGGTGGCGGAGGTCGAGGCGAAGGTTCGGATGATCGATAAGAGCCTTCAGCAGCTGAAGAACGACCAGAGTCTGGCCGACAGTCAAGTGGAGCTTCAGCAACTCCAGAACGATCTTGAGAATCACAAACTGAATCTTCAAAGTTTGACCGATCAGATCAACGAGGCTCAAGTTCAGGAGCAGCGACACCGCCATCTGGCGGCATTCACGGTCGTGCTAAAGCCCGCACCCGGAGTACCTGTCACCTTAGACATCCCCGAGACAAAAGAGCTTCAGACGAAGCTCGGAGCCATCTGCATGGGTTTGCTGGCTGCCGTTCTAGTCTGCTACGGAGCCGAGTTTTTCGCGGTGGGGTTTCGCCTACGCCCCAAGGTCGAGAAGACCCTGGGACTTCCCATCCTGGGCAGTTTGCCCCGTCTTGCCGAGCAAGATGCCTCCAAATCATCGGTGGTTCAGGAGAGCCCTGGCGCTCTGGTCTCGGAGCGCTTCCGCTCTATCGTTGTGAACCTGATGCGTAAAGAACACAAGATCAGCAGGGTCCTCGTTTCCAGCTGTTGGGCAGGTGAGGGAAAGTCTTTCGTCTCCATCAACCTGGCCGCGGCCCTGGCCCGGTTCGACCTCAAGGTGACCTTGCTGGATGGCGATCTCAGGAGGCCGAGACTCTCTCGAGACCTTGAGCGAGAGAAAGAGCCGGGATTTCGACAGTTCTTGAAGGGGGAGTTGCCGCTGGAAGAGCTTGCCGTCTCCACCAAGGTAAGGAATCTGAGCTTTCTACCCGCCGGGACTGGTTCGGAAAACTCAGCGGAGCTGCTCTCTCAACTGACCTCCCTATCGCCCCTCGCGGGTGAGAAGGATGGTCGGTTTCTGGTGGTCGACTCACCGCCGCTTTCGGTATGCAGCGATACTGTACAGATGTCGGATCAGGTGGACGGAGTGATTCTGGTGATCAGTTCGGAGCATTGGCAGGGGGACGCCGAGTTGGAACATGTGCTCAGTCTTGAGGACCAGGGAGTCAAGATTCTTGGATTGGTGCTCAACCGGGTGAACGAAGAAGAGCTGCATTATGGATACAAGAATTATTTAAATCGATACTACCAGGCGGAAGAAAAGAAGAAGAGCTCCCGACTTCTATTCTGGAAGTGAAGCGGGCATGCTGTGGCTGAGCCTTCTGCTGCCCCTGGCGCTCTTGTTAGGGAATCCCGGGGTTACCACGCCTCCCCCCGCCGCGGTGTTGGCCTGCGGAGGGGTGCTCGCCCTTTTTTCGGCCTACCAATGGGACCGCAGCCGGGCCACCAATTTCGGCGGCGTCTTGGCTACGGCGCTCCTTCTTTGGTGTGGCATCTCGACCTTGACCAGCGTCGACCCGTACGTCAGTAAAGTTCAGTTGGTGGTATTCTGTTCCGCGGTAGCCGTACTAAACTCACTTTCGGTGTGCGCCAAATCTTTCAGAGAGTGGAGGTTGTCTTGTACTGTTTTGCTGGCTGGAGCGTTGGCCGCCGCAGTAGCGGGCTGGATACAACTCTTCGGTGGAGAAGTCCGGCAGATGGGGCGAATGACGGCCAACTGGACCAACCCCGATTGCTTCGCCGTTATTCCTCTATGTGGAGTTTTTCTGACGGGAGCCCTCCTGAGTCGAACCTCCGGAGCGGCCAGAGTGCTCCCGGCACTCAGCGGTGGATTTCTTCTGATCACCCTTGTTCTGACCTGGTCTAGATCCGCCTGGGTCGGCCTGGCTTGTGGTTTGTTTGTCCTGGCAATCCAGGCTGGTAGACACTCCAGTCTCCGGCTGCGAGAATCGCTGTTTTATGCTATGTGTGGGCTGATTCCGGTAGGTACCTTCATGTATTTCTCCGGCTACTGGCAAATCATCGCCCAGCGTTGGAATCAGGCCTGGGCGAGTCGGACGGACCTTCCTGTCAGACAGGAAATCTGGTGGGGGTCATGGGAGGCTTTCCTGCAAAAACCAGTGAGCGGCGGCGGCCCTGGAACGTTTCCTCTTCTGTTTCAACAGCATAGACCGGTCGACACTGTCACCACCGAGTACATGAATGTAGCCCACAACGACACTCTTCAGATGTTGGTCGAATGCGGTCTGCCCGGGCTTATCTTGTGGCTTGTCCTGCTCTTTCTGGCGGTGCGTGCGTGCTTTCGATGCCAAGAGCCGGGATGGCGTTCTGGAGCGGTCTGGGTCGGCGCAGGGATCGTGGCTGTCTTCTTCTTCAGCCTATTTAATTTCACTTTACCGGTGGCCGCCGATGTCGTGTGGTGGTTCGCTTTGTTGGGACTGGCTTTTGCTCTCCCGTCGGAAGAGTTGACCTTGGGGGAATATCGCGATTCCGTGGGACTGGCGGTGAGCGTGGTTATGGTCTTGGCAGGCACCCTGACGGTCTTCTACTCAGCCAGGATGAGTCTAGCGCAGAGAGCTCGAGCAGTGGCACATCGACAGATGGCCGATATGCAACTGCAGGAGGCTTACCTTTCTCTCGGGCGAGCTATCCGGCTTGAGCCTGACCGGGTGTCGCACTACTACGAAAGAGCCGGGCTGTGCCGAAGTCTCTACTTCCTGACCGACGAGGACATGTGGTTGGAGCAAGCCTTTGCGGACCTGGAGGAAGCCCGCTCCTTTAGCCCCAGGAGTCTTCCGGTCTTGTCTGCCTCATACAGGCTCTTTCTCTCTTCGGGCCGGTTTGACGAAGCACGGGAGGTGGTAAACCAGGCCCGGTTTTTCGCTCCCTACGACCAGAGGTTTGTCCGGCATCTCGCGGGACTGCAGGTCTTGGAGCAAAACCTTGGAGCGGCCGTTAAGACACTCCTTGGAAAAAGCGGTTCGGAGCAAGCGCGGGAGATAGGCCCGCTTCTCCACTCTCTTTGTTTAGAGCAGCCTATTCGCTTCAAAGAGCTAATGAGCGGCCTGGAGAAGGAGCAAGGGATGGCGCTCTGCGAGCTGGTGCTGGAAAGAGCCGAACTTCAAGATCATAGAGAAGTGGTTGACACGATTTTTGAATGGAAGCTGTCCCGTGTTAGTGAGGAGGAGAGGGTGCCTTTACTTTTGGACTGGTCCTCCTCTTTGGAGAACTTGAATGAAAAGAAGGCGTCTCTCAAGATTCTTGAGAGCGGACTCGGTGCCGCAAGCCCGGACCATCCGCTCTATGGGGAGTTTCTTTCTCGATGGGCTCTTCATGAAGGACCCGAGGCCGTCGAAGATCTGAGAAGCTACCTGGAGAGTCATCCGGAGAGCAGCCTCGTACGAGCGAGTCTAGCTCGCAAGTTGGGTACCGAGCAAGCTGTAGGGCTCCTGGACGAGGGCTTGCTGGAGTGGCCCGGAGACCCGATTCTCCTAGAGGCCCTGGGCGACGCCTATGAGAGGGACGGGTTGACCCAGATCGCGCGGGACTATTATCGACAAGCGCTTGAGCGCGGGGGCGACAAAGACATTTTGGAGAGGAAGTTGAAAGAGTAATGATGCGACGAACCGGATTTTGGACCTTGCTGCTTGTTTGGGGGCTGCTGAGTCAGGCTTTTGCTCAAACCACGGTAGAGAACGAGGAGCAAGGGTTCGCACTCACTCTGCTGCCCGGTTGGACTCGTCTGGCTAACAAGCCGGAGTTTCCCACGAGCTACCTCCGCGTCAGCAGCCCCGCGGGGGTTGTCGACGGGGCTCTCTACGTGCAGGTTTTCCAGCAGGGGAGCTACACCCAGGAGAGCTATCGCGCCGCGGTGAGACGTTACGTTACGGAAACCATGGAGGGGGAGATACTGGCCGACCGGCCGATCGTCGTCAACGAAAGGGAAGCTTGGCGATTCGAGTATCAAGGCGAAAGCGTCGGCTACACCGGTGACCGGCGCCACTTTATGAACACCGTGATTTTTCATGATGGGAAGATCTTTGTGGTCCATTGTGCTTCAACCAACCAGGCCTGGGAGTCGGTGAAGGACGGGTTTGAACAGATCAGTTCGACCCTGGTGCTGGAATGATGTTTGAAGCTTATCCCAGGTTTAGGTTTCTGACCGCTCTTTGCGGAATCACTCTGGTGCTTTCCGTGATGACCTTCACTTTCGCTCAGGATGAGAATTCGGGAGTTGGGAAGGTGCAACTCGACGGTCTGCTAGATCTGACCACGGTCGGTCCGGGCTCTTCCTCTCAGGTGGCTTCTACTCCAGGCTTCCCTCAAACGAAGGTGGGCACGGAAGGCTTGAGGGTGGATGCCTCCATGGGTGAGTTGAATTTCAAGGCGGCCCCGATGACGTGGGGAGAAATCGCCCAGGCAGTGCCTGAAGAGTCGTCCGGCGAACCTGTCCTGGAGTCTCTGGGGATGTCGGAAGGCCGTGAACCGGCTATGGAGTCGCTGGGTATGGGAGAGGGGGGCGATCCGGCGCTGCAGCAGTTGGCGATGGCAGAGCCCGGGTCGATCTTGACCTCTCTGGCTCTTTCCGAGGCAGCGGCTGGCTCTTCTCTTCTTCCTTTGATCGTGGGAGGCACAGTCGCTGCCGCGGGGCTCGGCCAGGCAGTTTCGAGTCTGGTCCGGTCAGACCCGGACGACGACATTCCCGTTCCCGCAAGCTTCTAGGCCTACTCGCACATTCCGAGCGAAGTGAGTACCGGGTCTTCCTGGGGAGGGGGCGACGTTAGCTGCAGGGTTTGTCCCTCAGCCACGGTCATGGTTCCCGTCTCGGTCTGAACGAGCGTTGCATTCCTGACGGAATGAACTTCCAGCGAGCGGGGGGTCACGGTAACGATAGCGTGGCCGCTACTCACGGCGGCAGCCCCGGCGCTGGTCTCCACAATTACCGTTCTTTCTGTGTCGATATGAAAGCGGCCGGAGCGAGCCCTGATCACATCAGCGCTCTCCGTCTTGTAGGCGGTGTACAGCGAGTCTCTTTCCACCGTCACGGAGCTTTCGGCGATAGTCGGCACTGAGGTGAGGACAAGCAGTATGGAGAGAAGGCCCAGACCTACGAGAGTAAATCTCACCCCTTTACCCGTCGTATTAAAAACTTTGTTTCCAGCTAAGTTCATTGGATTGCTCTCCTTTACATCTACAACGATACCGAAATCAGATGCACAAAAGAGTGGAAAACTGTGCAGAAGTTATGCAGAGAGGCTTGTTGAGAAGAGCTTCCTGATGAAAAGAAAGGGACGGACAAGGTAGTACAGGGCGTGAAAACGGGTGGGGAGCTGTACAAAAACCAGGTCATCCACCGTGGGATCAAGACAAGTTCGAGCCAAGAATTCCAGTTTTGACGAGAGTGAAGGTCGTAGCTCCAGGTCGAAGCGCCGGCCGAGAGGAGTCGAATTCGCAAGCGCTGCTAACACCTGGTCGGCAAGATCAGTTGCCCCATACTTTTGTGTTGTATCGATTTGGGTGGCCAAAGCTAGCGCGAGATCAAGGGCGAATTCATGACCTTGCCGAGAGGCCAGGGCTCGAGCGGCGACGAGGTCGACAGCACAGTTTTCCAGGAGATAGGCCACATCACAGATCCATTTCAGCTTGCTCCAGCGGTGCTTGCAGCCATGGAGAGAAAGGATGTGAAGATAGTCCTCGCTGGAGAATCGGGGGACCTCCAATCCGCCGAAGTGGACTCGCTCCAAGCGGTCCCACCAACCGGATTCCGGAGGTAGGGTGAACCAGCGCCGGGGGGCGAAATCCCACTTCAGTTCCACGGCCACGGCTCTGTCGGGATGGAAGAGTTGGTATTCGTAGTGGAAACGGAGGAATGAAGCCAGACTCGCCTTGGGCCATTTGGGGCGATATCCGAGGGTGAGGAGCAGTGCGACGGCGTTTGACGCTTCGTCTGGTCTGACTACAAGATCAAGGTCGACGGAGTAGCGGTAGGTGGGGGCGCCGTGAAGCATTTGTGACAACACCGGACCTTTGTAGGGGATGAGGGTAAGGTCTCGCTCTTGGGCCGCTCGAAGGATTCGGAGCAGTTCGGCGGTGAGGCGGAGGTTGTGAGCCGAGAGAGTGCGGTTGAAGGCTTTGAGGCGCTCGCGTATCGGGTCGGGGAGAAGTTTGCCTCGATTGGTCTCGAGTGGGACGGAGACGCCGTGCTCGAGGGCCAGATGGTAGAGCTTCGGCCAGGAGATCTGGTCGGATGCGAACGGCGCTCTCGGATGGGGCGAGACGCCCTTTCGCAGATATTCGAACTCAGGATTTGGGGTCAGGTTTAGCTGCCGTCCTTGGTTCGGAAAAAACCGTTTTCCGAAACTTCGGCAATTCCAGGGCCTTTGGCCTCTGAAGCCCCAAGTTCCACCTTTCGCAGAACCGGCGGCTTCCATTTCTTTTTTTGCTTCATCAAACTTGGTTTCGACCTAAGGTTGGAGCCAGCCTGCAGTCAAGTATGTTATTGTTGCTCTTGCCACGGGATCTTCAGCCACGAAATCTGCTTGCAAAAAGGCTGTTAAAATCTGCTCGGCGTGAGAGATGCCTCCAGGTTCGGACTTGTCTCGGTTTCGCCGCACCGGGTCCGGGAGAACGCCTCTGGTTGCGGCTCTGAAAAGCCGCCGTCGAACCCCCTGGAAAAGGAAATGATGACCCGGCAGGGAGAGGGCATACTCCACAATTCGCCTGTCCAGGAGGGGGTATCTGTAACGGTATCCGCTTCGACCGCCCAACAGAGCCCAGCTCTCCAGCCGATACTGTATCAAGGGGTAAAGAAAGTTGGAATATCGCCTTTCAATTGTTGAGCGGCTACCCAGCCAGTTCTCTCCATACCCCCTCGAGACGGCTTCCAGGTCAGGGAGGATTTGATTCAGGTTTTTCACGCCGTAGTGCCGAAGGACAGGCGCTCTCAAGGGATGGTGTCTTTTTCCAATAATGGCGAGAATTTGTCTTGGTATCAGGGGTCGGACGACCCAGTTTTTGAGCACCTGCCCTGGCGGGCGGTTTACTCGGCGAGCCAGTAGCAGGCATTCCCTGAGCATCGACACCCATCGCCCGCTGAGAAAAAGCTCTGCTAGATAGCCACAGCCATCAAAGCTTGCCGCCTGGTCTCCGCCCCAGCCGGATAGGAGAACTCGGCGGGCCCCCATTCGTCCTCTTAGCTCGAGCTCCGACACGAGGCAAAGCTTCTGGCCGAGACTCGGGTGCAGTCCAAAAGCTTGCTTGAGAGAATCAAGACTGAATGGAGCGTACACCACTGACATATCGTAGGTCTGTCTTGCCACGAATTCGACCTTGCCTTGCTCATCCTGTTTGGTTCCGGAGGGCGGAGGGGACCAGGAAAACGCGACCGGCAACTGCCTCCCAAGTTTTTGACAGGTTCGGCCGGCCAGTGTAGTTACGGCCGACGAGTCGAGTCCTCCGCTCAAATGGCAGGCCAACGAGAAATCTCCAAGTCGAGTTTCTACCGCCGACTCGAGAAGTTCGCGAAGTTGCTGAGCGGCTTCGTCGACGGTGTGAGTTGAGTCGGCCCTGGACGAAGGGGACCAGTACCGCTCCAAGATTGCGGAATTCTCGGTCACGAACAGTCGGTGACCCGGTAGAAGTCTCTTCAAAGAGGGGTATATCGTCTCTCCATTGGTCACCAGGCGTCGAGTCTCAAAGACCTGATGGGTGACATTTCTCAGGCAGAGTTGGTCGGAAACAGTTGGTAGAGCCAAAAGAGCGCGCGGATCAGAAGAGAAACAAAACAGGTCGGGTGTGAGATGATAGAAGAGGGGACAGACCCCGATGTAGTCCCGAGCCAACGCGATCGACTTCTCGCTCTTGTCGTAGACGGCGGCCGCGAAATCCCCCAGGACTTTTCCCGCCCAGTGCTGTTTCCAGCGGCGGTAGCAGGCGAGAATGAGCCCGGCATCGTGGGGAGAGTACTCCCCGAGGTCCTTCTCCAGATTGTTTCGTTCGTCTAGCCTGGCATCGACGGTGACCACCAGGTTTTCCGACTCCAGTGGTTGTCGTACCATGTTTCTGCGTTCACAGCAGAGTTGCAAGTTGCCAAGAGCGACTCGTCCGTCTGTCCAGATCGATTCGTCGTCTCGAACCCAGTCGGCCAATGCGTCCCTCATGAGTGAAGCAAACTTCACCGGGAGTTCACCTTTTCGTGCCATTACTCCGAAGATGGCACTCATGAACAGTCCTGTTCTATGGTTCTTACAAGATTTTGAAGGGGTGTCTGCGGACTACGGTAGAGTGCTTTCACGGGGAGTGTACGAACCAAAGGAAGGAGCAATGAGAGAATATGGGGGAAATTTCGATGCCGATGTTCGATATCTCCGCCATAGACATGGGAGTCGAGCGCCTCCAGCTTCGCCAGTCCGTGCAATGCTTCGAGCCCGCTCTGCTGGGCGGGCCGAAGAATGTAGAGGCGCGACACGGTGCTTGGCGGGGGTACCGGTCCGTCGAGTACCAGGAGATACTTTTCCAACTCGGGGCGAACCTTTGCCAGGCCGTGGCAAGAAATTCCAAGCAGCGATAGAGACTCTCTCCATAGTCTCAGTCGTTGGTAGCCGGGTCTGACCCGGAATTTGTTCCGGCATTCTTCCAGGCAGCAGAGATCGTCGGAAATCACCTGATGTCCTGAAGCTCGCAGAGCGGCCGCCAGAGTCGATTTCCCGGCTCCTCTCTCTCCCGCCAACAGCACTGCTGAATCTCCCACATTCACGGCGTTGGCGTGCAGTGGCAGTAAGCCTCGCTGAAAAAGTACCGCTCCCATGCAAGCACCCATCAGATAGAGCGAAGCGACTTCGGGTCTCACTTCATCGAAAACCTCAATCGTGCGGCCGTCTCGGACTACGGCACAAAAGTCCTCGCGGATGACATCCCACCTGGATGAGGTCCGCCGAGGCTTTTCGGCAGAACGAACCTTTTTGGTGTGAGTAAGCTCGACCTTGACGTCTGCCTGTGCTTCGGTTGCGGGGACTTCGAATAGCTCCCAGGGAGATTCCACGACCAGGCCGTGGATGGCGTAGCGCATGACTTCGAATATACTGTATGGTAGAATTCACGGCAAATGAACCGACGAGTTTTTTTCACTTGGATCTCAGCTACCATAGCCTACTATCTGCTGCCGGAGCCTGCTCTGGCTGAGGGCAAGGGTAAGTTTCACGGACGTTGGCGCAACGGTTCGAAGGCCTATGCCGTACTTCAGCAGAAGGGCGGCAAGGTGCGTGGCTCCTTGATCCTCAGAACCCCACGGAAGCGGTTTACTCTGACTGGAAATGCTGAAGAGGATGTGTTGGTGGTCAAAGACCTGGGCAAGGTGAGCCGAGTGGGAAAAAATTTGGTATGGGTTGATGGCAACGGCACGACTCATAAATTCGCTCCATACTGACCGTTCGAGTCCTCTCTTGTTAGCCACGGTTGCCTGGGGTCTTATCGCTCTTATTTCGCTGGGTCGCAAGATCTTTCCGTGGAGATTCTTTCTGATTGGCACTTGCAATTGGAGTCCGGTGGAGATTTCTCCAGTGACCCTGCAACGCTCGTTTAGGCTCGCAGGAAGGTGTTTTCCCCGACCTCCGAACTGCCTCAACAACGCTCTCGCAGCCCGAGCCTTGCTTTCTTTGGCAGGTCGGGGAAGCCGCCTCTGGTTCGGTGCCAACAGACCCGGGGGGAGCGTCTTTCAAGCTCACGCCTGGTTGGAATGCGACGGGTTCATCATCTGCGGCCAGGAGGCGCTAGCACGCTTTGTCCCGCTGTGCTATCTCGACGAATCTGGTCGGCTGCGGAAAAATGGAGAAGAATTGCCAGGTGTTTGAAAGAAACACTGTGCTTGTCCGAGGGGAGGGATTGACCGGTCACGAAATCGACGGCGAGATCCTCCTGCTCCAACCCGAGAGTGAGACGTTTTTCGGCCTGGACGAAGTGGGGGCCTCGATTTGGGAGTTTCTGAGAGTTCCTAGAACGGTGGACCAGCTTTGTAGCTTGCTGGTGGAAGAATACGAGGTGGACTTCCAGACCTGCAGGGATGATATCATTCCGTTTCTCGAGAAGCTCTGCGAATCCGGGCTTGTGAAGATAGCGCTCAAGGAGACTCGTGCGAAGTCGGACTGAAAAGCCGTCATCGGTACCTAGCAAGCAACTGCCACAACCGCTCGAAGCGATCTGGTCGAGGCCGGGTCGGGAAATCGCCCTCACATTCTTTCATCAAGAAGCATCGCTCGACCTTACCGTGGAGCAACTTCGGCACGAGGTTCTCTCCTACTCGGTCTTTCTGAAAGAGGCCCAGGTGAGGACTGCTCAACGAGTCGTTCTGGTTTTTCCCGCAGAGCAGGAGCAGATCGTGGCTTTCCTCGCCTGCCTTCACGTCGGTGCCGTGCCTTGCCTGATTGCGCCTCTAAACCATTCTCTTGCCGGCGCCCTCAGAGCTCTGGGGGACTGCATTGTACTCACCACTCGTGATCTCGCTTGCAGATTGAGCACGACGGCTCGAGTTCTACATAAACCGCCGATGGATTTCGCCGGCCGTGTAGAGGTGGTAGAGCGCTCACCAAACCAGGACCTCTACATACAGTTTAGTAGCGGTACCTCGTCGGTGCCGAAAGGCGCGCGAGTTTCCACTTTCGCTCTGCAAGCACAAATCGGAGCGCTTCGTGAGTTGTGTCGGTTTGGCCGGGACGAGGTCAGCGTTTCCTGGCTGCCTCTTCATCACGATCTCGGACTCGTTTTGCATCTTCTGACTCCTCTTACTCAAGGGTTTCGAGCCGTTCTTCTGCAGCCGATGCAGTGGCTTCGTAGACCGCGAACTCTCTTCCGGGCCCTGACGACCTACAGGGGCACCGTCTGTTGTATGCCGCCGTCTGCTTTCGAGTATGCTCTGCGTCACGTGGAACCTGGTCCGGAAGTCGATCTGGATAGCTGGCGCATCGCGGGATGTGCAGCCGAACCCATCTCGTTTGATGTGCTGAACCGCTTCGCTGCTCGTTTCGGGTCGGCCGGGTTCCGCTCTGACAGCCTCTGGCCGGCCTACGGAATGGCGGAGAATGTGGCCGGAGTCTCAGCAAGGGCGGGCCTTACCGCTCGCTATATCGATCTTGCTATGAGTAAGGTGGGGGCTCGAGTAAAGGAAGGCGACCACCCGGTGGTGAGCTGCGGTCGGCCCCTTCGCGGAGTAGAAGTTCGGGTGGTCGGCGAGGATGGCGAAGTGTTTTCAGAGGGGGTTGTAGGGGAGCTTGAGGTAAGAGGTGAGTCTTTGTTTTCCGGCTATTCGGGAGCAGAGCAAGCCGTGGGCTGGCACTCCACCGGGGACCTCGGATTTATAGCGGGCGACGAGCTGTACCCTCTGGGTCGCTGCAATGAAGTTCTCAACACGGCTGGGCACAATATCTATCCCTCGGAGTTGGAGGACGTGGCCAGGGAAGCGTTGGGTCGGTCGGCGGCTCGCCTGGTCGCTTTTGGTGGCCTTGAGAGGGGAGGAGAGAGGCGACCGGTGCTGGCTTGCGAGCATCGTGGGCGACCCGACCCCATGGCGAGCAAACGGTTGCAGGAAGCGTTCTTGAACTCCGGTCTGCCCTCCACCGATGTTTGTTTCGTGCCCCGTGGCTGGGTAGAGCTGACCACCAGCGGAAAATTGGCTCGGGCCAGATGTCGCGAGAAATATTTGGAGGAGAAGAGACTCGAGGGGCCCGGCCTTCCCAGTTGTGAGGAGCGCCGGCTTGCCGAAACGGTGAAGAGCTGCCTCGGCCTTGATCGCCCGCCGGGTCCCACCGCCAATCTGCTTGAGCTCGGGCTCTCCTCTCTGGAAATTTCGACTCTGTTGATAACGCTGCAAGAAACGCACAATCTGCAGGTGACTCTACCCCGACTGGTAGCTTGCCCGACTATCCGAGACCTGGCTCAACTCGGGCCACGGTCGGATTTCTATCGCTACGCGGTCTGCCTTCGCGCAGGTCGGAGACCTGTGTTCGTGGTCCCGGGTATGCGCCAGTCGGCGCTTCTCATGAAACGTTTGCTCCCCGCTGTCTCCTCGGACCGGGCTTGCTACGGTCTGCAACCACCCGGGCTAGATGGGAAAGAGCCGGCCTTCGATTCGGTGGTCCGCAACGCGGAGGCTTTCTTGAGCGAGGTTCGCGCCGTTCAGCCTGCCGGTCCGTATACGCTCGTGGGCGTCTGCTTCGGCGGCTGGGTCGCCTACGAGATGGCTCGGCAGTTGGAGGAAGAAGAGTTTGAGGTCGAGCGGCTGGTCTTGATCGATGTGGATCCACACCACCCGCCTAATCGAAGCAGGCCGTCGCTTTCTGTCAGAGTCGCCAATAAGGTGAGAAACCGCTTCCAGCGAGTGCGCCGCCGTTTGCGGTTGGCCGGTCAACCTCATCTCGCTGCCTTGGAGAGGGTCTATCGGGCCCAGATGAAGGCGGCCTACGGATATGCGCCGAGGCCCTATTCCGGTGGGATGGACTTTCTAGCCGGTTGTGCGGAACAGGCTCACGACTCCTCGAAGTTCGTGGTGTTTGACTGGCCCAAGCTGGTGGGGGACAGGCTGCGGTTCGAGGTTGTCGAGAACGACGGAGGCTCTCTTCTGGAGGAGGATAATCTGCCGAATCTCAACGAGGCGCTGAGAAGAGTTCTGGCTTGAGACGACTGTTCGAACTCTGGCGGAGATTGGACTTTCAGCCCGGCAAGCCGCATTCTCAGAATCCCCGAGTTCGCCGGGTGCGTCGGAAGGTGGAGCGTGAATATCTCTTCGGTCGTTTCTCTCGGACTTATAGATTTCTGTTGGTTTGCGTCTTGAAGGCGACCTGGTGGCCACGAGCGATTGGGCACTCTTTCCTCGCCTTCTCCATGGACGGGCTCGCCGTGGAGCGAGCCTATCGGTTGACAAGATGGACCCAGTTTAAGCAGATCCTGGCGCTGGCTTTGAGAGATGGGGTGCCTCCCTCGGCCTACTACCGGCTTGACCTCTACCGCGAGGAGCATCGTCGTCGGGCTCGCGATTACATATTCCGTCACGAGATTGTCTACTTTTTGCGTCAGCCCGCCCGGGCGGAACTGGTGCACGACAAGTATCTTTTTGCTCAGTGGTGCGCCCGCCACGGATGGCCACATCCTTCGTTGCTCGCTTGTAGCCGGGCCGGCCGGGTTATTTGGGAAGTGGAACCGGGGCGAGCCGAGCTTTCTTTGTTGGCCAAGCCGATACGCGGTTCGAGAGGTGTCGGCATTGTTTCTTTGGAGGGGACGTCGGACAAGGTGCGGCGTGGGTTTGTTGCTCTGGGAGCTGGAGCCGATCTGATTCTCCAGTCCAAGATTGAGCCGCCTTCTGGATGGAGCGAAGCGCCGGTCTTGCGTTGTGTTTCTACGCCCGGCAGGGTTGTGTTCGACTATCAAACCAGCGGCGAGGCGGTCGACCCGGCAACGCTGAGTGCGGCCCGGGAGCTAGTGGCGACGGCTCATCGAGAGCTAGCCGGTTTTCCCGCTCTGGGGTGGGACGTTCTGGTCGGCAAGGACGGACCGGTGCTGCTCGAGGCCAACCTCGGGTGGGATGTGGAGACGCCGCAACGGCTCTTTGGTCCTTTGGCGGATTTTGAAGACCTTCTCGGTGGGTCTAGGTGAAGGGTTCCGGCGAAAGCGATAAGGGTGCTCACCAAGGCCCGCAGGTTTGGGTTTGAGAGTCGCCGGCAAAGTTAACTTCGCGTTCGGGGGAGCTTGAAAGGCTGAGGCGAAGGGGTGAGGAGCGCCACGCAGGCTGGCGCCTAAGAATTTTCAAGGAAAAATTTTTGATGGATATGGACAAAAAGGTGGAGGGGCGGTTTGAGCGTCTCGATGAGAAGGTTGATAGGAACAGCCGTAAGATTGAAGAGAACGCCCGGAAGATTGACGAGAACGGTCGGAAGATTGACGAGAACGGAAAGAGACTCGATCGGGTCGAGGCGAAGTTAGATACCCACGATGAGTATTTTGTCGTCCTCATTAAGATGATGAACGACTATTCCAAGAAGATGGACGAGAATCAGGAGGAGATCCGACGCCTCTTCGGAGTCAAGGATGAGCAGCATTCATCCGATTTGAAAGGACTGGGCGAGGGAGTTCGGTCAAATAGAGAGCGTCTCGACGAGCACGAAGGTCGCCTGGAGGACCTCGAAGCTAGCTGAACCCGCGAGCCTCAATCTCGCCTTCCATTCATGGCAGGATCCCATACCCCGGACCAGAACCCAAATTCCCAGGTCAGGCCGGGCTAGGCCTTACCGTTAGAAGCTCAGTGTTTGTTGGAATAATGAACCATAGGAGGCGGAAGTGAGCTTGACCGTGGATGTGAACCCGCAGATAGAAACTCAAGGGAAGAAACAGCTTCCCTACGACCGAATTTTGTTGAAGCTGTCCGGCGAAGTGTTCGCCGGGACGACCGGCTTCGGCGTGGACGCACCCACAGTGAGGCGTTACGCTCAGGAGCTCGCCGATGTGGTGGCTATGGGCGTGCAGATCGCCGTGGTGGTTGGTGGCGGCAATATCTGGCGAGGCCGGATGGCCCCTCAGATGGAGCGCGCGACGGCCGACCAGATGGGGATGATCGCGACCGTGATCAACGCCCTGGCGCTGCAAGACGCTCTGGAGAAGATGGGCGTGGTGACCCGCGTGCTGACCGCCATCGAAATGAAGGACGTGGCCGAGCCGTTTATCCGGCGCCGGGCCGTGCGTCACCTGGAGAAGGGCCGGGTGGTGATTTTCGCCGGCGGGACCGGCAGTCCGTACTTCACCACCGATTCTTGCGCGGCTCTTCGAGGTCTGGAGATCAATGCCGACGCGGTGTTCAAGGGCACCAAGGTGGACGGAGTGTACGACACCGACCCGGTGGAGAATCCGGATGCCAAGATGTATCAGGAGCTCACCTATATCGAGGTGTTGAAGCAAGGTTTGAACGTGATGGACTCGACGGCTATCTCGCTTTGTATGGATAACGGGCTTGCCATCAACGTCTTCAATATCACCCACGAGGGGAACATCAAGAGGATCGTCTCCGGCGAGAAGATCGGTACTCAGGTGAAGAAAGAGGTAGAATAATGGACGAAGAGTTTGATACAGAGATTTACGAGATGCAGATGCAGGACGCCCTGGAGGCTCTGGGCCGTGAGTTCGGTCGAGTTCGCTCCGGACGTGCCTCACCCGGCCTGGTAGATAAGGTGGCGGTAGAAGCCTACGGCAGCGAGATGCCGATGGATCAGGTGGCCACCATCTCCGTAGCCGAAGCCCGTACCATTGTGATTCAGCCTTTCGACAAGGGCAATCTGTCCAACATCGAGCGCGCCATCCACAAGGCCAATCTCGGAGTCACTCCCAACAACGACGGCCACGTCGTACGTCTGAATCTGCCGGCCCTCACTGAAGAGCGTCGCCGAGAATACGTGAAAGTGGTGAAAGCGAAGGCCGAGGAGGCCAAGATTTCCATTCGTCAAGCCCGTCGCGATGCTCTGGAAGAGCTGAAGAAAGCTGATTTTCCGGAGGACCATCAAAAACGCATCGAAGATGAAGTGCAGAAGATGACCGACAAGTTTAGCGACAAGATCGACAACGCCACCAAAGCCAAAGAGAAGGAGCTGATGGAGGTATAGGGTCGGGCCCGGAATTGCTCGGATGCATATTTCAAGACCTTCTCCCACAGCTCCGCGCCGAGACTCGCTCGGTGCGCTTGGCTGTGACCCGGCCTTCCGGCCGTTCCTACGGAGAGGGCGCTTTACGAGTGGTCCGGGTACGCGAAGACGAGACTTCCCTGGACCTCCTGCTGGCTTATGAGCGCTATCACCCTAAGAAAGAGCCCAGGAAGAAGCGCGGCAGGCGATCGCGTGGATGATAAGAGGTCTCTGCCTCGACACATCGCGGTCATTATGGATGGCAACAGGCGCTGGGCCAAGGACCGGCGCCTGCCTTCTGTTTTGGGGCATCGGGCCGGTGTTCGGGCTTTTCGTCGCCTGTTGGAGCGATGCCGGGAGATGAACATCCCGCATCTCACCGCCTACGCCTTTTCGGCTGAAAACTGGCGCCGTAGTCCGGTGGAGGTGGAAGTGTTGATGAAGCTGTTCGAGCGGTACGCCGCTCGAGAGCGGGAGAAGCTTCGCCGTACCGGGATCCGCTTCCATCTCATCGGGAACATCGAGGAACTTCCCGCCCGTGTCCGACAGGAGTTTCAGAAAACTGTTGAAGCCACCAAGCACAACGAAGCGATGACTCTGAACCTGGCCGTGAACTACGGCTCCCGGGAAGAGCTACTTCGAGTAGTCCGCCAGTTGGCCGGTGAAGCAGCAAAAGGGGAGTTGTCGCCCGAGGCTATCACCGAGCAGATGGTGGAGGAGAGGCTATACACCAGCGGTCAGCCGGACCCGGATCTGATGATACGCACCAGCGGGGAGTTGAGGATGTCAAACTTTTTATTATGGCAATCGGCCTACACCGAGTTTTATTTTACCGACGCCTACTGGCCCGACGTGGACGATAAGGTCTTAGACGACGCCCTCCAGGCCTACGCGATGCGGGACCGTCGGTATGGTGGAGGTAGCGTCTCTTGAACGTCCCCGGAGCTTCCCCCACGACTCCCAAGAAGCCGAAGAGCGAGCTGAAGACGCGGCTCATCACGGGCAGCCTCCTGTCCGCTCTCACACTGTACCTGGTCTGGGCCGGGGTGTATCCATTCGCCTGTCTGGTTCTCTTCTTCGCTGTCATCGGCCAGCACGAGTATCAAAAGTTCGCCGAACAAAAAGGTTTTTCGCCCAGCCGTGGGCTGGGTATCGCGATGACACTGGCGTTGCTGGTGTCATCGGTGTTTTGTACTGTTTCGACCGTCAACGAGATCATGCTTTTCGGTATGATCGTGACCTTCACCATTATGCTGCTCCGTCCGCACAAGCGGGTCTCCCCGTTTCTGGACGCAGCGCTGACAACCATGGGCGTGGTCTACGTCGGTTGGTTCTTCTCCTATGTTATTCACCTCAGAAAGTTGCCCGAAGGGGCAGCCCTCATCACCCTCCTTCTGTTTGGCTCTGCCTTCACGGATATGGGCGGGTATTTTGTAGGGCGAAAATATGGACGCACGAAGTTGTATCCCAGGGTTTCTCCGAAAAAGACCGTGGAAGGGGCCATCGGTGGCGTGTTCACCGCGATGGCGGCCTGCTGCGGGGTCGGTCTGGTCTGCGGACTGCCGTACCAGCACTGTCTGGCGGCGGGCGTGATCATCGCCGTTTCCGGGAGTTTCGGAGACCTGTTTGAGTCCTCGTTGAAGCGCGATGTCGGCGTGAAGGACTCGGGCACGGCCATCCCCGGGCATGGAGGAGCATTGGATCGCTTTGATTCGCTTGCTTTCGCGGCTCCTATCTTTTATCTTTATGCAGTCCACTTTATGTTATGAAAAAGCTAATCGTACTCGGATCGACAGGATCCATAGGTTCTCAAACACTCGATGTTGTTCGCCAACATCCCGAACGCTTCTCCGTGGTGGCTTTGGCCGCCAAAAAGAGCTGGCAGCGCTTGGTCAAGCAGGCCCGGGAGTTCAAGGTCCAGGCGATAGCCTTGCTGGACGACGAAGCCGCTTTTCGAGCACAGGAGGAGTTGCAAGACAGTAAGATAGTCGTGCTCTCCGGCAAGAAGGGGATCGAGAGTGTCGCCACTTGGGGAGAAGCCGACCTGGTCGTCTCTTCGATGGTAGGTATGGCCGGTCTCGTCCCTACGATGAAGGCCGTGGAGAAAGGCCGCGACGTGGCTCTGGCCAACAAGGAGTCGCTGGTGGTGGGCGGTACGGTGCTGATGGAAGCGGTGGCGGAGAACGATGTTCAACTCATCCCCATCGATTCCGAGCACTCGGCCATCTTGCAGTGTGTCGTGGGTGAAGACCCGAAATCGATCAACCGTCTGATACTCACCGCCTCGGGCGGACCTTTCCGCACCTGGGATAAGAAGAAGCTGAGTCAGGCCAAGGCTAACGAAGCTCTCAAGCATCCCACGTGGGAAATGGGGGCCAAGATCACGATCGATTCGGCCACCCTGATGAACAAAGGTTTTGAGGTGTTGGAGGCTTACCAGCTCTTCAATATCAGCCTCGACAACGTAGAGGTTTGGGTCCATCCCCAGTCCATCATCCACTCTTTCGTGGAATTCGTGGATGGATCCACTCTGGCCCAGCTTGGCCCGCCCGATATGCGGACTCCCATTTCGTACGCTTTGAGTTTTCCGGAGAGGCTGCCCCCTCGTTGGGAAAAGTTGACGCTCGACTTGATGCAGGGTCTCACCTTTGAAGAGCCCCGCTGGAAAGACTTTCCATGTCTCGAGATGGCCTACGCGGCAGGCCGCACCGGGGGCACCATGCCCTGTGTGATGAATGCGGCCAATGAGGTGGCGGTGGAACTTTTTCTGAAAGAGAAGATTCTATTCACTGATATCCCACGCGTTTTGGATAAGGTGATGAGCGAACACACAACCATCATAAAGCCCTCGCTAGATGAGATTTTGCAGGTCGACGACTGGGCCCGGGGTCGGGCTCGCGAAGTCGGCCGCGCCTGTACTAAGAGCTAGTCGGTGGAGGCGGTCTTCGGATTTGTCATAGGCATCCTGGCCGTCGTTTTTGCTTTTGGATTTATCATTTTCATCCACGAGTTGGGCCATTTTCTCACGGCCCGGGCGGTGGATATCCGTTGTCCCCAGTTTGCCATAGGGTTCGGTCCGAGTCTTTTTAGTTTTCGCTGGCGCGGCACGAATTTTGCGGTGCGCGCTTTCCCTTTTGGCGGATACGTCTTGATGAACGGCGAGGAGCCGGGCGACCGCACCGAAGATCCCTGGGCTGACGCGGTGGCCTACTACCTGGGGGAGGTGGAGTTTCCGGCCACCCCGGCCAAGCTTCTCGAGGTGATGGAGAAGGTGCCGGAGGAAGAGCGGGCCGAGGCCTGGCTCGAGGTGCACGATCAGGTGGCCTTTGCGCGTTGCGAGGAGTTTCCCACGCTGCAGTCGGTGGAGGGGAATTTTCACGATCGGCCGGTGAGCGCTCGGATTCTGGTGATTTCGGGTGGGGTGATCATGAATTTCATCTCCACGATTTTGATTTTGTGGTGTTTGGGGCCGATGGTGGGGCTGGGTTCGTTTTTTAACGACTGGAGCCCTTACGTATCCCAAGTCGTGCCGGAGGCGCCCGCGGCCAAGGCCGGCATCGGGTCGGGAGATCTGATCCTGGAAGTCGACGGGGCCCCTGTCCACACGAACTTGGAAGCTTTCCATCGGATCGGTCGCCAGGCAGGCACTCCGGTGAAGCTGAAGATTCGGACTCCGGAAGGGGAGAAAGAGGTCGAGATCGTTCCCGACCTGCGAGTAGGCTACGAATCGTTTTCGGTGGGACCGGAAGGTGCACTGACGGTTGCCAGTTCCAAAGACCACGAGAAGATTGTGGGCAAGAAGGTGACTTCTCACAACCGCCTGCAGCTGGTGGAAGAGACTTCGAAGCTTGAGCCCGAGGGTTCGTATGAGCTCGAGGTCGAGGGGATGGAGAAGCCGGTGAAGCTGACCCTCCCTGAGAAGTACTCGGGGCCTCGGGGTCAGGTCGGCGTGTACTTTGGGGTCAACGACATCCGCTTTGAGAAGAAGCTGACCGGCACGGTCACCGCAGTCAAAGAGGGCAGCGTGGCGGCCGAGGCCGGTATTCAGGTGGGCGACGAGATACTCACCATCGGTGAGCTAGCGGTGGTATCTAATTCGGGTCTGATTTTCGGCTCGATGATCGACGACGCCCTGGCTTCCAATCACCGCGTGGACGAGGTGGAAGAGCTTGAGATCGTGGTGCTCCGGAAGGAGAAGCCGGAGACTCTGACCGTGGCCAAGGGACCGTCGACCGAAAGTCTCGAGTCGATGGGGATTACGCTGCAGCCGCTGACCACGGGAGACCTGGTGAAAGCGCCGTTCTCCATGATCGGGCAGATGCTGACGATGCCTTTCTTCATCCTGAAGGCCTGGCTCTCGCAGCAGTACACCGGCTCGGAGATTGTGAGCAACCTCCAAGGGCCGGTCGGAATCATGCAGATTCTGTTTCTGCTCTCCGACAACGGCATCGCTCAGTTCCTCTACTTCGTGGCTCTTCTAAACGCCGCTATCGGCGCTTTCAATCTGCTGCCTTTCCCCGCTCTTGACGGTTCTCGACTGGTCTTTCTCATCATCGCCGGACTGCGCGGCAAGCCCTTGGACCCGGACAAAGAAGCCCGCATCCATCTGGCCGGTTTGATGGTGCTGCTCGGTTTTGTGGTGATTGTGACTTTCGGCGACATCAAGCGGCTCTTTTCCGCCGACATCTTCGTGTTGTGAGGGCCGAGCATGCTTGAAGCCCAGAAGCAGCAGCATCTGCGAGGCATGCGTCGCAGCCTAAACCGGGCTGTCACCTCTATGAAGGAAGGGGCGGACGTGGTTTGCCACTCCGGCTGGGCTTACGGTCGTCTGCAGGGTCACCCCTGGGTCGATGGCAAGGGAGAGTCGGAAGAGAGTCTCCCCGAAGGCGATCTTTTTCTGGTTCTTCCGCCTTCCAAGCCCGAGGATTTGGCCGAGTGGGGTGTCCTTTTCCCCGAAAGCGTTTTGCCGGCCTTAGAGTTCTTCTGGCCGGGTCCGCTTTTTCTGCGAGTCAAAGTGCCCGGAAGTTTCCGCCGGATCACCGTCGCTTGCCCCTGGCATCCGGTGATGCAGGAGATGCTGGAGCGTCACGGGGCGGCGTTGTTCGAGGAGTTGAAGGGCGAGGTCAAGGCTCACGTGGAAGAGGGTCGGGAGCTTTCCGGGTCGGATTTTGACGGGACTCGCCTTTTGCGTTGGCCGGAGGAGGAGTGTCCACTCGAACCGACGTTGTTGGACATCAGCACCAGGCCGTGGCGGCTTTTGCATCAGGCTTTTGTAGGGGGAGAAGAACTCCAGCGCTACCTGAAAGAGCCGATGATTCTTTCCCAAGAACGAGCATTTCCCGAAAGGGCTATCCGCACTTATGTCCCGGAAGGCGCCACTGTTGTGGTGGAGGCCGAAAATATCGAAGAGATTCCCGATGCGGTGAGGACGCTGCGAGCGCAGGTGCCGCCCGACGCTTACGTCCGCATTTATCTCGACGAAAATACCGCCCACAACCATTTCCCCGACGACCGAGAAGTGCGGGTCTACGGTGATTTGAACGATCTGGAGAGAGTTCGGCGGCGTCTGCAGGCTATGCTGGAACGTCAAAACCGGCGATTCGGCAAGCGTGTGCTGCTGGTTTGCGTGTTTGGTTTGGGTCCGGGTTCGGAGAGCTTTCGGGCCGATCTGGTCAAGCTCAGTCACGGGTGGTTGAAAGTGGCCGACGGACTGACGCTGGAAATTTGATGCTGCTTCAAACTGATTTTCCCACGTGGGAGATTTCGTGAGCGATCCTCGCTCGGGTTCAGCAAGTTTTGAGCTGACTATCGCTTCCGAGGTTCCCTCCACCAACGAGGTGCTGCTACGAGCTTCCTTTTCCGACTATCCTCCCGGCACGGCCCTGTTGGCCAGGCGCCAGACAGCGGGACGCGGTCGGGCCGACCGAAGCTGGGCGTCGGCCGAAGGGGGAATGTATCTCTCGGTGATGTTTCAACCGTCTTCAGTGGTCGGTCTCACTCTGCTCGGAGCGCTCTGCGTGCTGCGACTCTGCCACGAACAGTGGGGGCTGCCGGCGGTCTTGCGTTGGCCGAACGATGTTTATTGCGAGGGGCGCAAGTTGAGCGGGGTGTTGCCTCAGGTCAAGTTTCACGGGAGCGTCGTGGAGCGGGCGGTTCTGGGGGTGGGTCTCAATGTGCGGCAGGATCGGTTGGAATTTCCGGACGAGGTGCGAGACAGCGCGGTGACGTTGGCGGAGCTCTTGCCGGATCGGGAATGGGATGTGAAGGCTGTTGCTCAGCTGTTTTTAGACGTGTTGACGGTGGAGTTGGATAGGTTTGAAGCGGAGGGCTGCGGAGTGCTGGCTCACAGGTGTGAGGTGTTTTTGGACGGCACGAGAGAGGAACAGGTCGTGGGAGTTTCCGTTGGAACTGAAACGAGACCGATCGCCAGGGCGAGCGGTCTCGGGTCGCGGGGGGAGTTGCTCCTTGCGGACGGGAGCCGGTTGGAGCAGTTGGGGGTGGATGAGCGGTTGGTTGTTTTAGGCTAGTGGCTCTTCTTTGGGAGGCTCGGTTTCGGTGAAAGTGAGAGTGCCGTTGTCGTTCACTCTCAATTCGGTGGTGGTGCCGCCTTGTTTGCGTGTGAGGTTGACGATTTGGCCGTTCTCCCAACTTGCCGATTCCTCATAGGAGTCATCGTTGGTGCTCAGCATATTCAGACTAGTCGGCTTGGGGTTTTCCGCTCCGTCGGCTTTGACTTCCAGGACGTATTCGTTGCCATCTTCGCTCATGGTTCGTAGGACTCGAGAAGGATCTGGATCCAGGTCGTTACTGAACCCGCTCATATACTCGTCTTGCTTTCCAATGTGTTGGTTCGCGGAGCGTTCGGCCGACTTCATGAGGCTCGAGCTTTGGCCTCGTACTTGAGCTCTTGGGGGGCGACATTCGCTCCGGGACCCCAGGGAATGGTGACTTGATTTCGGCTAGTGTTAATGTTCATAAGCCTACTTTGGGATAAGCGAAAGGAACTAGAGTGGAATTTGGTAGATTCAATTTGCTGAAATGTAAAAAGAAAAAGGCTCTCGAATTTTTTCGAGAGCCGACCAAGAAGTGTGCTTAGTGTTGTTGTCCCACGTAAAACCCCGTCGTCTACCCCTGCTTAGAGAAAAATGGGAAGAGAAAGAAAGTGAGCTGAGCCGCAAGCACCCCTCTGACTTGTTATGCTGCTAGATACTCCGGCGGCAGACGATTGGGCCCGATTAGCGGAAGCTCACGAAGATTTGGCTTCCCGGAGGGCCGGACGCTCCGACGACCCTCCATTCCAAGATCATCTCGATGGCCGAGATACCAGCCAGGTAGTTTCTTTTGTCTGGCCCTCTTTGCTTTGCAGAAGTCGATGATCTTGGTTTCGTTCATATTGCACATTGGCGATTACCTCATTTCCTTGATGCTTTCATTTTAGCAATCAAAAGTAACAGTTCAGTGACATGTGTCCTGGTTCACAGACGAGGTTTGGGCATGCCGATATGCGGCCCGCAAAACCGTGAACTCGATCGCCTTTTTCAGTTGGAATTAACAAAATGCTAAAGTTGCCGACCGCTTCGTCGGAGGGTTTCGGGGGTACGGCATGTTAAATCTTTGCGACTTAAACTTGAATGCCGTTAGAGTTCGGCGATGTGAGGTGTTATTGCTACTTCACTCCGCAGGGGGAGTCACAGGCGTGAGTCTGTTGGGCCGTCCTGGGGTGAGGGCGATGAGGTGGGGAACTATAGTGTGATGGCGTGCGGGACAGTCGGGGCGAGATCGGCGCGGTGGCGACCTCCTAGAATCACATAAGTGAGTGGGGTTTGGGTCGTTCAGGAGCGAGAGCGACGCGGTTTTGAACTACAGCGCGACCGTGGCCGGGACTCTCGGGCGAGGTCGGCGCCGTGTCGACTTCCTAGAATCACACAAGTGAGTGGGGCCTTGGCCGTCCAGGAGCGAGAGCGTCGCGGTGTTGAACTATAATGCGACGCTGGGCGGGACTCTCGGCGAGGTCGACGCGGTGGCGACCTCCTAGAATCACACAAGTGAGTGGGGTTGGGGCCGTTCAGGAGCGAGAACCACGCGGTTTTGAACTGGAGCAAGAGCGACACGGTGTCGAACTATAGTGCAACTCCGGGCGACCTCTCAGCATGAGGGCGACAGGGTGACAACCTCGGAATCACACAAGTGAGTGGGGTTGGGGCCGTTCAGGAGCGA
>Ga0208701_100005_pt1 | contig 126499 bp, 107 predicted proteins | sample DeeseametaMP1482_FD_184188 | JGI IMG/M metagenome (GOLD analysis project Ga0208701, IMG submission 184188) | Marine microbial communities from the Deep Pacific Ocean - MP1482 (SPAdes) | ecosystem: Environmental > Aquatic > Marine > Oceanic | place: South of Fiji, South Pacific Ocean | collected... | reverse complement strand
CTGCTCTGTCACACCGCGTACAGTCGATTTGATCTGGGCCAATCCACGCCGAACGTTCTGGAGATCTCGGCACTGGGGCCGTCGCTGTGCTTTCAAGTCTACGCTGCCGAGTCTCCCAAAGAGCTGTTGAAATCGCTGCGACAGACTCTGGAAGATCCGGGGATGCCTCCGCTATGGTCGCTCGGTTTTCATCAGTCTCGCTGGGGCTATAAGCATTCCGACGAAGTGACTCGCCTGATCGAGCAGTTCCGAGAAAAAGAGCTGCCACTCGACGTGGTTCATCTGGACATCGATCACATGAGTGACTACCGCACCTTCAGTTTCTCGGAAAGCCGTTTTCCGGAGGTCGAACAACAGATCGCCACCTGGGATAAAGAGGGCGTCCAGGTTGTCACCATCGCCGACCCCGGGCTCAAGTTCGACTACGGGTCCGGTTATGAACCGATCAAGTCGGGACTAGAGCAGAACCTCTTCATTAAGTCGAACTCAGGCTCGCCCGTAGTGGGCTACTGCTGGCCGGACGAAGCCCTGTTTCCGGATTTCTGTCGCAGCGCGGCTCGCGAGTGGTGGGCCGAGCTGTGCCAGTTCTATCTGGAGAAGGGCGTTATGGGTCTTTGGATCGACATGAACGAACCGGCCATTTTCGACCGCCCTTTCTGGACGGGGGAATCTCAGCCTCTCCCCATGCCGCTGGACACTCCCTGGGGTGAAGCCTCGAAACCGATGAACCACCTCACCCTGAGAAACATCTACGGAAGTCAGATGTCGCAAGCCACTCATCTAGCCTGGAACAATTCCACAAAGCGCCCCTGGGTGCTGACCAGAGCCGCCTTCACGGGGGCGAGCCGTTACGCCTGGAGTTGGATGGGAGACAATACTTCCTGGTGGGAGCACTTGCAGCTATCGTTTCCCCAGTTGAGCTCGATGGCACTGGTCAATTCCGGCTTCGTGGGGGTGGATATCGGCGGCTTCTTCGGTCATTGTAACGCCGAGCTTTATTCAGCTTGGATCGAAGCCTCGGTCGTGTATCCGTTTATGCGGGCCCACTCCGCTCTCGGCACCACCGAGCAGCATCCGTGGAGCTTTGGGCCGGAGGTGGAGAGCATCGCCAAGACGGCACTGAAGCTCCGTTATCGACTCCTCCCCTATCTCTATGCATCCAGCGTGGCTCACTGTGAGGGCGGTCTTCCGCCCCTGCGCCCGCTCTTCTTTGACTACCCGAAAGACAAGCGTTTCCGCTACCTGGAAGACCAGGTGATGTTCGGGCCCCACTTGATGGCCTGCCCCTTTCTCAAGCGCGGAGAGAACCATCGCCTCGTCCATCTCCCCGAGGGGGAGTGGTACGATTTTCACACCGGCCAAAAGTTGGAAAACCGGGACACCGTGGTGGTCGAACGGCGGCCCGGTCTGATTCCGCTCTTCTGTCGCGCGGGAGCGGTCATCCCACTTCTCTCAACAGCCGTAACCTGCACTCGGGAGAGCCACAAGCAAGACTGGGAAGTTCGCTATTTCCCAGGTTCCGAGCGGGTTTGCTCGCTTCTGTATTGGGATTCGGGAGAGGGCTGGAATTTTAGGCGAGGAGACTGCTTGAGAATCATTCTCTCCAACTCCGAGCAAGGTCTCCGCGTCAAGGAAAAGACCCTTGGTGAACGGTTTAAGGAAAAAGGTCTGGCCTTAAGTACCCCGAGTGAAAGAGGTTTCACCCAGCTAAAACCTGTCTCCGCCGAGGATTTCGAGGGACGTATTTCCCATTGATTCGAGCCGGGCCAAGCCAGATACTAGGCGCGGCATGATCAAAACTAAAGAGTTTCGACCTCACTTTCTTCTATTTCAACAGTACCTGGACCAGTGGCTTCAGGAACGCCCCGATCAGGAAACCTACCGAATCCACTGTGGTCAGTTCCAAAGGTTTCTCGGTCGCCTCCAAGAGCGTGTCCGATGGGAGTTTCCTCTGCTTCGCCACCGCCGAGAAGCGCTCGATGCCTACCAACAGTTGAACGGCGTGATGTTAAGAAAAGCCCAGTACCTCTTGGGTGAGCCCCAGCCAACTCATGAACTTAAGAACACTCTGACTGAGCTTTTGGCGTCCCTGGAGTCGATCAGAAGAGAACAAGACAACCTCCCAAAATTCACCGAGGTGGGAGCCGTGAACGAAATTCTCATCTTGATTTCCCAGGGAGTAACCGATCCGGACTCTTTCCAGCCAGAACCGCTGCAGGAGCGAGTACCACTCGCTCTGAGATGGGTCGACGATGCCGAAATGGGGTGGAGTCTCTTCGAGCGCCAGTTTCCCGGGGCTTCTTCGGTCTACGAACCGGCCCAACAAAGCCTGGGCACTATCGGGGCGAGCCTGAAAGCCCTTGAAGAGGCCGGTTTTGAAGATGCGCGGATGCTTGGAGCTCGTATCGACGAAGAGCTCAAGGTACTGGCTTGCCACGATGCTGCTCGCATGGAATTAGAGAAAAGCAGCAACGGCTGGGACGGCGATTTCCACCTCTCACGGGCTCGACGCGAAAACGAATCGAGAGCTATCGTTTCAGCGGAGGCCGTCTCCGAACTGCATCGATACTTCACCAATCGTACCCGGACTTTGGCCAACCTGCGCCTCCAGTTGCGAGGAGGAAGTCCCCGGGAAGAACGAGTTGAGAAAGCCGAGCAACTAAGCAAAGAGTTTACTCAGCTGAAAGCGGCCTGGCAGTCGGCATGCATGGAATCTCCTCCCAACCCCGAGAGTGTGTCAATCTTGCTCTCTCTTTGCGCCAACTGGGAAACGAGCTTCACCAGATTGACTCAAAAAATATCCGCCGCGAGTTAACATTTTCTTTACATCTCCCGAGCCCGTTTTAAAGTTCTGATGAAACGTGAATGATAGTCTCTTCCTACCGGAGGTGCGATATGAAACTGTTTGCGTCCATAGATCTCAACCACGTGAGCCCCGAAAAGGCCGAAGAACTCCTCAAGATGTTCCAATGCTGCGGAGCCAGGAACAAGGAGAAGAAATAGGAGAACTCGCTCCACTCCAAAAGCACATGCTCCTATGAGCATGAACCCATTTCGTCACTTATTTATCGTTGCGGTATCCCTTTCCGTCCTCGCCCTCCCCACGATGGCTCAGTCCAATCCGGAGGAAGTCCAAGACTTTATCGACCGGTACACCACCACCTATGTCAACCTTTACAAGGTGGCCTCCGAAGCCGAATGGGCTTCCAACACCGTCATCATCGACGGTGTCGAGACGATCGACGAGGTCACGAAACTGGCCAACGAAGCCCTCTCTCAGCACACCGGCTCAGTGGAGGTCATCGAAACCGTCCGAGGCTATCTGGACCAACCCGAAGGCTTGACCCCCCTCCAAGTCAAGCAACTCAAGAGCATTCTCTACACCGCGGCCAACAGTCCTCAAAACGTGCCTGACCTGGTCAAGGAGCGAATCGCCGCCGAAAACAAGCAAAACGGCGATCTCTTCGGATTTACCTTCACCGTGGACGGCCAGGAGATCACACCTAACGAAATTGATAAGCAGCTGGAAGAGTCGACAGACTTGGAAAAGCGCCGCCAGGTTTGGGTCGCCTCCAAAGAGGTTGGGAAACTACTGAAAGACGGCCTGGCCAAGCTAGTTCAACTGCGAAACAAGACAGTGCAGAGCCTCGGCTACGACGACTATTTCTCTTACCAGGTCGCCGACTACGGAATGACGACTCCGGAGATGATCGCTCTAAACGACAAATTTGTGACCGAGCTCTGGCCCCTTTATCGAGAGCTTCACACCTGGGCACGCTACGAGCTGGCCGAGAGATACGGCGCCGAGGAAGTGCCGGACATGCTTCCCGCCGATTGGCTTCCGAACCGTTGGGGCCAGGACTGGAGTCCGATCGTGACGGTGGAAGGGCTGGACCTGGACGCGGCGCTGGCTGCCAAAGGCCCCGAATGGTTGATCAAGCAAGCCGAACGATTTTACGTGAGTTTGGGATTTGACGAATTGCCGGAGAGCTTCTACACGAAGTCCTCCCTCTACCCCGTGGACGCTTCCAAGGGCTACAAGAAAAACACCCACGCTTCCGCCTGGCACATGGACTTGGATAACGACGTCCGAAGTCTGATGAGTGTCGAGCCGAACTCCCGATGGTATGAAACGACCCATCACGAATTGGGCCACATCTATTACTACATGGAGTACACCAATCCCAACGTACCGCCGCTCCTGCGCGGTGGTGCCAACCGAGCCTTCCACGAAGGCGTGGGAAGCTTGTTGGGGATGGCCTCCATGCAGAAACCGTTCCTGGTCGAAGTAGGGCTGGTCGATGAGTCTGCCGAGACGGACGAGATGCAACAACTCTTGAAAGAGGCCCTTGCCCAGGTTGTCTTTATTCCCTTTTCCGCCGGCACCATGACCCACTTCGAGAGAGACCTCTACGCCAAAGACCTGCCCGAAGACCAGTACAACGCTCGCTGGTGGGAGTACGTCAAAGAGTTTCAAGGTATCGTGCCTCCCGGCACTCGCGGCGAAGAGTACGCCGATGCCGCCACTAAGACTCACATCAACAACGACGCAGCTCAGTACTACGACTACGCTCTGAGCTACATCATTTTGCATCAGCTTCACGCCCACATCGCCAACGAAATCTTGGAGCAAGACCCTCGAGCCACGAACTACTTTGGAAACAAAGAGGTCGGAGCTTTTCTGAGCGGCATTCTGAAGCAGGGGGCGGTCGGCGACTGGCGAGAGATCATGAAGAAAGAACTCGGCCAGGAGATCAGTGCCAAACCGATGTTGGAGTATTACCAGCCCCTGGTGGCCTATTTGAAAGAGCAAAATAAAGGCCGGCGCTACACCTTGCCCGAGAACCCCGCTTTCTGAAGCCTACGGTCCGGTGAGCGGCTTCGATCTCGGGGAATATCTCCAGCAGGCCAGGTCTGAGGGGCGCCAAGACTCCGAGGGCAGCTTTACCGTGGCCCAGGATAAAGCTCTCAAGAAACTTGCTCATTTCGCCCTGCCGGGCGAGTTCGACTGGGTCTTGAAGGTCGTGCAGGCGGCCAACGCCTGGTCCTGCCCCGTCCTTCTTATTCGCCAGTCTCGGGTGGCGACGTCCTTCTTCTTCCAACCCGCAGTCGCTGACTTTCCGTCCGACTCCAGCCTGGTCCAAGCACTCCGGGAGGGCAGTCTGACGACGGGGAATCCCCTGCACGAACTTTGCATGGCTCTGCGGTCGCTGGTCGACCAGGCGAAACTCTCGTTTGTGCTGGCCACTCGGGAGTGCGGTCGCCTGGGAGAGCCCATCTTTTCAGGAGACGACGTGAGCGCTTTGAATGTGCAAGTGAGGAGGCGATGGAGCCACCTCGGACAGGATGGTCTTCGCCTCACTGTCAGTCATTTCAAAGCCAACGAGTCGTTTACCGGCCGCTACGTACCCACCCTGACCGGAGTTCCCAGAAGAGATGTCGGTATTGCCCGAATCCTGGAGGCCAGAGCCCTCTTCTCCCCCACCCCGATCATCCTGGACGGGCGAGATATCACCAGCCCTTTCTGCAACGGCCTGGCCGTCAACGAGGCCAACATTGTCTTCGCCGGCGGACCCTATCAAGAGAACGGAGTCGACTGGCACTGCTATCCCGCTCTCCTGAACCGAGAGCAAATTCGAAGACCGAAATGGCTTAAGAGAGAGACCAGCGGGTGGTGCTTGCTCTGCTCCCTCACCCCCGTAGCCGTCCGAGCTTATCGTCAAGCGCTGGAAAAACCGATGGGTACCGTCGAGCTTCGTTACGTGCAGAGCATCCCTCATCTGGTACATTGGATTCGTCATGGGGTCGTCTGCCGCCACCAGGCCATCTTCAACAGCTCCGTGTCCACCCGTTTCCACATAGCCGTCAGGGCCGACATCGCCCGCACCGATCTCTCCGGTCTTGCTATCACTTCGGATGCGGCCCCGATACCGGTGCAGCAGGCTGCCCAAAACTCTCTCTGGGTTCTCCTTGAACAGGTCGCCCAGCTTGCCCATCAAAATGGTGATATCCAGCCGCCATCCGACTCTGAAGAGGAGACGCTCGATCTGACCCTAATCGACGCCGCCGGCTACTCTGTCTTTACCGAAGGACTGAAGGTCCGCAGCGGTGGGATCTTCAATTGGCTGCGCAGAAGGTTGAATCACCTGAAAAGGCCCGTGGATAAGCAGGCTCTGATGAAAGACTGGTCAAGATTTCTCCAGCAAGAAGTGAAGGCGATCGAAAGAGATCTGCGACGAACTCCCAAAGAGAAACTGCTCAACTAAGACATGAAAACACTGACATTCGGAAAAAACCGTTGCGACCTCATCGAAGGCTCGGCACCGGCTCCAGGCGCGGGCCAGGTCCTGATACGCTTGCGCGGCACCATTTTAGACGAGACTCATCTGGCCGACTATCGGTCGGGAGAGCTGCAAGCCCCCTACCTGGTCAGCGCGGTGGTGCTTCAGCCAGGGGCCGGAGTGATCGACTTTCGCCGTGGACAACCTGTGGTGACGGTGGTCGCCCAGCCGCTCTCCCAGTATCTGGTCGTTTCCAAGGAGCTGCTGATACCTGTCGAGCAAGACCGCGGTGCCAACTGTATGTTTGTTGGAATCGCTCTGGCGAGCCGGGCCGTACGCTATGCGGAAAAGTACCCGGAGTCGACCGTGATCGGTGGAGCCGGCTTCGTCGGGCTCACTCTCTCAGCCTTGCTGGAAACCACCACGCCGTGGTTCTTCGGCACCTCCGACCAGGCTCTCATGTGCGCCCAAGATCTGGGTGCGGCGCACTACAAGGAATGGGACCAGGTGGCCGAAGACCTGCAGCGAGACGAACGGGACGAGAAAGGCTATGGGGCTGTCCTGATCGAGACCACCGGACGGCTTCAGGAGAGGCAACTGTCCCAATTTCTCACTCTCAAAGGGGGCACGGTGGTTTGTGCGACTCCCCCCGGAGCCGGTTCCGAGGTGCTCGATATCGACGCTTATCGGATTCATTACGATCAGATCACCTGGGTCGCCTTGGGGCCCTGTCAGAAAGAAGATGTCGAAGGGGCCACGGCCCACCTGGATCAAATCCCGGACACCCTCATCACAGACCAACTCGCCTTCGATCAGGTGGAACACGCCTTCGAAGAGCTTGACGCTGAACGCGCCATCTGTTTCCTATTAACCGATGATGCTGAACTTTAAGGGCCTTTCAGGCTTCATTTTAAGGAGAAATTATGAAAGCCGCCAAAGCTTTTGACTATGACGACGTGAGAATCGTCGAACTTCCGGAACCCGAGATCGGAGCTGAGGAGGCGCTGGTTCGAGTAACTCTTTGCGGTATCTGCTCAGGCGACGTGACCCCGTGGTACATTCGAAAGAAGTGTCCCATTGTGATAGGGCACGAGCCGGTGGGAGAGATCGTCAAACTTGGAGAGCGAGCCGACTCTCGATTTTCGGTGGGCGACAGGGTCTTCATCCACCACCACGCGCCTTGCCACGAGTGCCGCCATTGCCGGCGAGGCTTCTACAGCATGTGCAAAACGTGGCGAGAGTCCAACCTGGATCCCGGCGGAATGGCCGAATATGTGAGGATCGCCAAAGTCAATCTGGAGCACGATACTCTGATCCTCCCTTCCGAGATGAGTTATCGCGAGGGGGCGTTGATCGAACCGATCGCTTGCGTCGTGAAGGCCTTTAAGCGTGGCCGGTTTCAGAAGGGCGACAGGGTGGCCATCATCGGACTCGGCTTCATCGGTCAGGTGATGGTTCGTCTGGCCGAGCACCTCGGTGCGGAGGTGGTTTTGGCCAGCGATTTCGTACCGTGGCGTCTTGAGCGGGCGATGGAACTGGGAGCCTCAGCCGTCCTCAACCCTAAAGAGGACGGACGGAGCTTCCCGGAATTCGTGCAGTCGCATACCGACGGCTTGGGAGCGGACTTCGTCCTGGTCGGCCCGTCGGCGCCCAAGGCGATCCAGGAAGGCATCAGTTGCGCCGCTCCTGGGGGCCGTGTCCTCATGTTCATGGCGCCCCAGCCGGGAGTGAAGATGGAGGTCGAACCGAACGAACTGTTTTTTAAAGAGATCGATTTGGTCAGTTCCTATTCTTGCGGTCCCGACGACACTCGCGAGACTCTGAGCTTGCTCAGACAAGGGGTGTTTCCGGTGGACAAGCTCATCTCCCACGAATTTCCCCTGGAGAAGGCCCTGGAAGCGTGTCGCTTGACGGCGGCAGCCCAGGAGTCCTTAAAAGTCCTGGTCAGCGTTGCTGCCGACTAGGGCGCGTCCTAGATGAATCGCTTTGCTTTCTTTTGGCTGGTCCTGACCACTGTCTTGGTTTCGGCCGAGACCAGAGAGCTGTACATTCTCCATACCAACGATATCCATGGATATGTGGAGAGCTACGAGGGCGGAGGGCTGGAGCAGATCGCCACCCTGGTCGAGGAGTTTCGTCGAGAGCATCCGGGCCAAGTCGTGCTTCTCGATGGCGGAGACACCTCTCTCGGGACCCCTCTTTCCGGGCTTTTCCACGGTCTACCGACAGCCGAGATCATGGATCTCATGAACTACGATGCGGTGGTCCTCGGCAATCACGAGTTCAACTGGGGCAAGGAAAAGATGAAGGCGCTCACCCGGGAGATGAACACCACCGTGCTGTGCGCCAATCTGGTGAGAGAGGACGGAGACGCGCCACCTTACCCGGGCTGGACCGTTCTTGAGCGAAACGGGGTGAGACTGGCCGTCGTAGGCTTGGTGGCCCCCGACACGCCGCGACGTGCCCCTTTGAAAGCCACCGAAGACTGGCTGTTTCTGGAGCCTTCCGCGGCAGTAGAGGCCACTTTACCGGTGCTCGACGAACACGATGTCCTGATCTGCCTAAACCACATCGGCGTCGACGAGGACAAGTCGCTGGCACGAGCGATACCGAGTATAGACCTGATTGTGGGTGGTCATTCTCATACGCCCCTCCCCGAGGCCGTCTATGAAAACGGCGTACCGATCGTTCAAGCAGGCTGCTACGGGCAGTATCTTGGGGTCGTTCGAGTGGAGGTTGATACCGAATCGGACAGCCTGACCGTCCTCGAAAGCCGGCTTCTCTCCGCCGGTTCAGCCGCCGAGCCCGAACCGGCGGCCCACGGTGTGGTAGAGAAGTTCGCCGCCGAACTGCGACCGCTTCTCGAGACGACCCTCGCCACCGTCACCGAGGAAATCAGCAAAGAGGCGCCGGAGGACTCCTACGACACGCCCCTCGGCAACTACATTTCCGACGTCTTTCGTCGCCAGGCCGGCACCGACGTCGCCCTCTACAATCGCGGCGGGGTGCGATTCTCCATGGAACCCGGCCCACTCAAGGCGGGGAAAGTCTTTGAACTTTTTCCTTTCGACGACCCGGTCACGGTGTTGGAAGCCGATGGCCAGGAACTGCTTCGAGTGATCGAGCAAGGCACGGTGGACGGGGAGGGTCCCCTTTCGGTGAGTGGACTGACAGCGGTGATCGGTGAGGACCAAAGGATCGACATCATGGTCGGTGAGAAACCGCTCGACCCGGATACCGTCTACCGAATCGCGACCACTCGGTTTTTGGCCGACGGTGGCGACGGGATGGCCTCGCTCGCAGGGCTCCCGAGAGTAGAGACGCTTCCCTTTACCAGGGACGTCTTGCTGGAAGATTTGAAGACCCATTCGCAAGTTCGCTCGCCCGGGGCGGGCCGCTTACTTATTCGCTAGCGGACACAAAGGGAGAAATACCTCAATGTTTAATCATGACAAGGGGCATCTTGCGAATAGACTTCCTTCGAACATCCAGTCGGAAACTGCGGTGGGTCTTAGGCACTACTGTGGCCTGTGGCATGGTGGTAGCGGGATTGCTGCTCCTCTGGACCGGGCCGCCGAAAACGGCGGAAGAGCCCGAAAAAGATGAAGAGTCGTTGCAAGGTGAGCCCGCGGTCTCCGAGCCGGTCGATGTCCAAGACGAAATCGATTCTATCGAGCGGGAGAGAGCAGACGATGCTGACCCCGACACGGAACACGAGCCCATAGAAAGTCCTGAGCCCGATGTCGAGTTCGAGACTCTGGAATTTCCAGAAGCCGAAGCCGACCTCGAAACGGCAGAACAACTCGAGGAAAAAATCCCGGCGTTGGTACGTCTCGAAGTCGAACCGAAAGAGTCCCCCCCGAGGTCGGATCCGGAAGAGACCAAAGCTGTAACGGAGGACTCCCCTAGCGAGCCTGAAATCGCGAAGAGGGAGCCGGAGCAGCCAGTTCGAGAAGAGACTCCCGAGGCCGAATCTCAAGCTGCCGAACCCAAGCCATCCCCCTCAAACCCAAGAGCAAAAGAAGCGTTTCTCAAACTCTGGCAACGGACTCCCGAATTCGGCAACCAGTTGGTCGCCCTCTTCGCCAATTGGCAATCCGGCCCCAGTCCCTACGAGCGCCGCCGCGGTGTGGAGCGCCTCAAAGCCGATCAAAAAGCGATTTGCGTCTCCTCGGAACAGCGCTGGGAGACGATCATCAAAAACCTCAGTGTGGGTGGAGCCGAGCTTCTTCACCCCGAACCCGTGCCGCGCAACACCCGATTAGCCCTGGTACCGGCGAACTACGACCAGACGGTGACCGGACGAGTCTCCTGGGTCAGGGAGAACGGTGCGGGGTTTCGGATCGGTTTAAACTTCGACCTGGACCCGGAAACTCTGAGCGAAAGCTGGGTAGCCGAGACCTTGCTCGGTCTGGGTTCTGAGTTTCTCATCAGAAGAGCCCCCCGACGCTACGTACGAGTCGCCACCGAAGTCCACTCTCGCCTGGTCACCGAAGACGGGAGATACATCGAGGTCGTCCTCTGTGATGTGAGTCTGGGTGGCTGCCTGCTGCAGAGTGAAGAGCCGTTTCAGGTGGAGGAACTCACTCTCAGGTTAGGCTCGGTGGATTGTCACGGCAAAGTCGTCAACAATCGTCAAAGACCGGACGCGGGTTGGTCTCACCACGTGACTTTTGCGCCCATGAACCCCTTAGAGACCCTCCGCCTGCTACGGACCATTAGTTCCCTTCTGAAGAAACGATGAAAGAGCAGGGGACGGCCTCCTCAATGAGAAGGCCGGGCCCTCTGGAGCTACCCGATGAACCATTTTCGTTTCGCCGTCCTAACATTGTTGCTGTCTTTGCCGTTGAGTGGAGCCCCTCTCTTTCCCGACGTCCCGGACGCCCACTGGGCCCGTGATGCCGTTTCTCAACTGGCTGCCAAGGGTTTGGTCGAAGGCTATCCGGACGGTACTTTCAAGGGAGATCGCTCCGCCAGTCGCTGGGAAGTGGCGATGATAGTGGCCCGACTGTTGGCCAAAATGGAGGCCGACCAGGCCACGTTCGCCACTCGCGCCGAACTCGACCAGGTCCGAATGCTCGCTGACGCTCTCTCCTCCGAATTGGAAGCTCTCGGGGTAAGGGTAGACAACCTGGAAGAGCAGACTTCCCTGTTGGACAAGCGGGTTACCGAACTTGAACGTATCACGTTTTACGGCTCGCTCGACGCCCGTTACGTCGGCCAGACCTTCACCAATGACGGTGCCCCGGACAACGACAACGGCCGCCTCGGGGGCGGACTGCCGGGCGGACTTCCCTATGTCAACTACGAGGAAGCGGTCGGCACCGTCTCGCCCGGGCTCTTCCGGCCTCAGATCAACGGCGTCTTGCCTGTCATGGACTACATTCGAGGACGAGTCTTAAACAACGGGACCGGCTTCACGACCCGGGGAAGGCTGGGTGTCAATATTCGAGTCAGTGACGACATCGACGGTGGACTGGAGCTGGTCGGCTTCTCCTCGGTGGGAGACAACTTCATCGACGGATATTGGGGACTCAATGCACCTTACAGCGCCCACGTGGGCACCGGCAACGTAGGCGCCGCGGGCCCACAATCCTTAAACCATCAGCCGTTCACCCGAATGGTCCTGGATAAGTTCTGGATCGAGCACAATCCTAGTGGGACGAGATTGGTTGTGGGCTCCCTAGAAGACCTGCAGATCGATCGATTGGTTTACTGGGGAAACAACAACGCCAACCTGGAAGGACCGCTCCGCCTGAACTTTGGCTTTTCGCTCCAAGGTGAGATTCCGTTCGCCGGCGACCAGCAGATCGAATGGGAAGTTTTCCAGTCGCGCATCGGCAGTCGCAACGTCTTTCAAGGAACCAACTATACCCACGAAGTCTTCGGGGGCGATATCGAGTATTCGTTCCACGATGAGGCAGGCTGGCTGCAACTCAACTTCGCTCGTATTTTCGACGAGGCCGCCAACGGAGCCGCGCTCACCACCGGCCTGATTGGATTCAACAACGTCGCCTACGGGGCTTCCGCCGGCTGGTCTCCCTTTCAGTGGGTCAACCCTCCAGGTCACTTCGCCAACCAGACCTCCCCGTTTGAACAAGCCAACACGGGCGGGGACACCATCGGACTGAACACCATCGACACCAGACCGATCGCAGGATGGAACGGAGCGATCGACAACGCCGTCGGACTGCCTGCCGGGGGAGGCAACTACGGCCCGCAGTCTCAACTCACCTACGGTCTGACCTCCGGATATCGTTGGGACTTGGGTGAGACAAGCGACATTGGCCTTCAATTCGATTGGGCGCGCAGCGAGTATCGAGCCAATCGCAACTCCAGTTTCGTGAGTGAAGGAGATGCCCTCAGAATCCTTCTCGACGGCTCACTCCTGGATGAGAATCTGCTGTGGGACGTGAGCTACCTCAGAGTCGATCCCAACTACAATCCAACTCGCTTTAGAAACGGTCTCATCGGTGCCCGCTTTCCCAGCCAGTTTCAAGTGGCCGGTGCGTTCCACGCCCACGATTTCGCGACCTACCCTTTCAATCGCAAGGGGATCCGGGCCGGTCTTCGATGGAAATTCTTGGAGAAAAAAGGCGACGTCTGGGCTCGGGGAGAGTGGTTCGACCAGACCAGGACGTCGCTTTACGATGTGCGTGTGACGCCCAACGCTCTGGGTCTCGGCACGCCGAACTTTCCGGTCATCGGTTTCGCCCCCGGCTACGTCGACTATATTTTCGCCGGCTACGCCCATCCCAATATCTACGGAGCCAACTCCGCCAACTCTTTCACCGCCAACCTCACGCCGCTGGAAGATGTGAGAGGTAAGCATCGTTACTACAACCTGGGCGCCGGCTACAAGTTTGAGAAACCGAACATCGACATCAGAGCGGAATACGAGACCTTTCGATATTCCCGGGCCAGCGGTCTCACGCCGGCTCTGGGGGGCAGTCAAAACCTGGTCGATATTCACGCCGACACCTACCGATTTGAATCAGGTTGGGATATGACGGAGAAGCACCGGCTCACCTTGGGTCTCGACCTCATCCAAGTCGTCGGCCACCACGACCCGGCCGGCCTGTACAACGCCTACGCCAACCAGATCGGCTCCAACAGCTTCGACAACATCGACAGCACGCAAACGGTGCCGTGGGCCGCATTCGACCTGCAGATCGACGAGAAAGCAGACTGGAACGTGACGGTCAGGCGCTACGACACCGACGACCATATCAGCTCCACGGTGAGAGCAGGGCGGGCCCTTGATACGGTAGGCTCCACGATTCATCCGTTCGAATGGTCGGGCTGGCAAGTCATGTCGACCTACCGGCTGAAGTTTTAGTCCGAAAGGATGCTCTCTATCTCAGGACCGCTCAAACCGGTGGCCCTCTCGATCAAATCTATCGGTGTGCCCGCTTCATAGAACGCTCTCACGGTCTGTCGGACGCCTTGACTGAGCGCCTGTTCAGCTCGCCGGGCCTCAGCTTCGGCTCGCTGGGCTTGCGTATCGGCTCGCTGGGCTTCAGCATCGGCTCGCTGGGCTTCAGCCTCGGCTCGCCGCGACTCAGCCTCGGCTCGCCGCGACTCAGCCTCGGCTCGCGCCTCATTGGTGGTGTTCTTCTCAGCGCCGGTCAGGAGCAGCTCGCCGTTCTTGTCCACGAAGCGAAGCCAACGCGCCTCTACATCCAGAAATCGCCCCTCCCACAACGTGAAGCCCAGGGCAAGCTCCGGCATCTTTGTAGGGTCGGCTAGTTCCACGTACTTACCCCCCTCTAACTTGAAAAGCCTTAACTCTCTCTTGCCAAGTTTCTGAAACGGATCGTGGACGGCGTAGAAGGCAACTCCGATCTTCTCGTAGGTAGCTTTCTTGCTGTCCAATTCTCCGCCACTCTTGTTGGAAACGATCTCCACCACTAAATTTGGCGGCTTACCGTAAAGCCACACAAAATAGGAGCGGTCCTCCTTAGCCTCCGACACCTGTCTCGGCTCTACCCCGAGACTCAAAAGGAAGTCGGGCACGATGACGTTGTCGTTGCTCGGAGTGTAAAAAAGACCGACGTCCGTCAAGGCTTCGAAAGGCTTCCCCTCGTCCCAAGAGTCGAACAACGGCAGACTCAGGAGCGTGTACTGCCTCTCTGAGTATCGGTTATCCACCGGCTTCTCGTCCTCTGTAATGAGGTGAGAGAGGTCCGGCGCCAAGGGTTCTTCGTGCGGTGTTGAAAGAGTTTCTGCCACGTCCATAATTTATCACATTTGCCTCCAGGGGTTAAGAATAACCCCCGAAGCTAGAACAAAATGGGTCCGGCTTATGAAAAGTTTGTATCGAGTATGTTAAGGCGCCTGGTCGACCGAGAAGGTAAAACGATGCCGACCGATCTTGTAAGATCCGTTGTTCTGCATGACCTTATTGACAAACTTGGGCGGAACATCGACGAAGGCACGAGTCTTGCTAATCCTGATGTTCCCTATCATCCGAGCGGGCACTTTTCCGAATTTCGAAAGCACGAACACCAACTCTTTCACTTTGAGGCCTTGCTTCTTTCCGATGGTAGCGATCATCTGGACCGACTCACCGTCTGAATGGCGCTCTCGTTTTGACTTATGCTGCTTGACGGGCTTGAGGTCTTCCTCCACCGACATTTCGGCGATAGGTTGCTCCTTCTGAGTCGAAGCCGCTAATTTCAGGGCCGCCGCGGCGATCTTCTTGGAGTCGAATCCGGCCGCTTGAAGTTCCTCGACGTAGGCGATCTCTTTCTTGCATCGGTCACTCTCCAGCCACTTAGCCATAGTGAGATAAAGATGCTCCATTCGCACCCGCATGACTTCCTTTTTGGAGGGCACTTTGCGTCTCTCGATGGACCTCTTGATCGCTCGCTCGATTCGCTGCAGCTTCCATTCTTCTCGGGGAGTCACAAGGGTGAAAGCGACACCCGTTCTCCCCGCTCGACCGACCCGCCCGATCCGGTGAACAAAGACATCCGGGCTTTGGGGAAGATCCAAATTGATGACGTGAGAAAGATGGTCGATATCAAGACCTCGAGCCGCCACGTCAGTGGCCACCAACACTCGAAAAGTCTCATTTCGAAAGCGCCTGAGCACCATCTCCCGGGCGTCTTGCTCCAGGGCGCCGCTGAGAGCTTCGGCGGGAATGCCGTAACTTGTGAGCTTGGCTGCCAGCACCGCCGTTTGAGCTCTGGTCCGGCAGAAGACCAAGGCCGAAGAGACTTGCTCCATCTCGAAGAGTCTGGTGGTGGCGGCGATCTTGTCGCGCTCTTCCACGAGAAAGTAGCTCAGCTCCACATTTCGGGTCGAGACCTCTTGAGAGAGGTTCACTCGGAAGGCGTTCTGAGTGGACTTCTTTGCCAGCCGTTGAATTTCGTCGGGGAGAGTCGCTGAAAAAAGAGCCGTCTGACGTTCCGTCGGAAGATGGCTGATCAGCTCTTCCACTTCCTCGGTGAAGCCCATACTCAGCATCTCGTCGGCTTCGTCCAGGACCAGCAGCTTCACCTCATCGAGCTGCAGGTTGCCCTGGGAGATAAGGTCTAGCAGTCGACCGGGCGTCCCCACCACAACTTGAGCGCCCTTTTTCAGAACCCCCTTCTGATAGCCGTAGGAAGCTCCGCCATAGATGGTGAGAATGGTAGCCTTCTCTTCGGCGCCGTACTGCTCGAACGCCTTGCCCACCTGTTGAGCCAACTCGCGCGTGGGCGAGAGGATCAAAACCTGAGTGGCTCGCGATCCGGAATTCAGGTTGTGTAGCGCGGGCAGCGCGAAAGCGGCCGTCTTCCCTGTACCGGTGCGAGCTTGGGCGATGATATCTCGCCCTTCCAGCATCGGTGGAATGACAGCCGCTTGCACGGGCGTGGGCTCTCGGTAGCCCACCTTGTCGAGGGCTTCTAAGAGCGATGGGCGCAAGCCGAAGCCCGCAAATTCATTATTCATACAACCTTGGTCGGTCTCAGAACCTAGATTCCTGCGTACCGGCTGGGGTTTGTGCTGAATATCCTACCTTGATAGCGCCTCCTGGATGGAAGTACTAACGCCCACCCGATTTTTGAAAATCGATGTGTCCTTTTTCCACGTTGACTTTGGAGAGTTTCACTCTCAGCTTGTCCCCGACTTCCACGTTATCGCCGGTGAAGAGGCTGCCTTCCACGGGCGGGTTGCCGATCCGACACCATTTCTGCTTGCCTTTCAAACCGGTGACCACAGCGTCGAACTGCTCTCCTACTCGGTCTTCCAACATGGTGGCGACCGCCATCTTGGTCGCCATGCGTTCGGCTTTCGAGAGAACTCGAGCTTTGTCGTTCAAGTTGTCGGCGAAGCTGGACAATTCTCCAGCCGAATACGGAGACGATTCACCGGAGAGAGCCGCCTTGAGCATCCGAGGAGTGATGCGGTCACCTCCGCGCCGAATGCTGGCCGTGCTCTGCATGTAGTTCTTCACACCCAAAAAGAACTGTCCCGGCAGCTCTTCGTTCGGGCCGATACCTTCGTACATACCACGACCGCTGAGCTTGAAGATCGAGACCGCCATCTCGTCGTATCCTTCGGGGTCCTTCTGCTTGTAGTAAGCCAGGTATTCCGACAGGGCACCGGCATCAGGCTTGTTGGGAAGAGAGTACCCGTTATCTTTGGCCAGCTTCTCCAGACGATCCCATTTCTCGGGCTCCTTCAGAGTTCTCTCCAAGGTCGGGTAGCCTTTGCTTCTGAGAAACTTACTGACCACGCTGTTGCTGGTGACCATGAAGTTCTCCACGATACCGTTGGCCGGACCCTTCTTACTAAACTCCACTCCCACCGCGTTACCGTCTTCGGTCACGATGCGAGATTCGCTGCGGTCCACCTCGAGGTCGTTGGTCTTGCCCTTATCGATCCAATCGGAAGCCAACTTCTGCAGTCTCAGGTCTTCCAACATGGCGTCGCCCTGGGCCTTCATCGCCGGCGAGGCGTCGGCTTTGCCCTCCATCCAAGCGCTGACACTGTCGTAGTCCAGCTTGGTGCGGCTCTTCACGAGAGCTTGGGAAACGTCTTCATCCTTGATCTTGCCGTCCGGCGTGACCGTATACTCGATGACGGTAGCCAGTCGCTCTTCACGAGGGTTGAGGGAGACGATGTCTTCCGCCAACTCCGGTGGAATGAGGTTAAACACTTTGTCCGGCGTATAGACACTGGATGTGTTGACGTCCATGAACTTATCCAGCGGCGAGTCTTTCTTGACGAAAGCGTCGACGTCGCTGACCGCCACCGTAATCCGGATGTCTCCGTTGTCCAACTGCTTGGCCGTTTGGAGCTGGTCGATGTCGCGAGAGCTGACGTTGGCTTCGGGATCCTTGGCCAGTTTCTCCGGATCCATTTCGGTCCATAAGGTCCCGTTGTCGATGGAGATCAACGGCTTGTCTCGGTAGTCTTTCACCCAGGGCTGTTTGGCATCCTCCGGCATGACGTAGACCCCCGGCTCGGGTCGAGTTCGAGCGACGATCTCGTCGACTTGCGCTTGAACGTCGGCCGGATAGTCGGTAGCCAGGCCGTGACTTTCCATGGCCTTGGCGGCCAACGCTTTCAGGTCCCAGCGACCGTCCGGGTACTTCAGCGACATCGTGCCGATGGTACCCATGAAGGTGGTGGAACCGGCTACGTGAGCCTGCGCCTTGTCGTCTTGATAGCGCATCTGGCTCTCACGACGGGCTTGTCGAGACTGATTCTTAAACTCCCGGAGCGGCTGAGTATCCTTGCCGTGCACCGCGCTGCTGCCGAGAGTGTCTTGGGGGCCTGTCGCGGTGGCCTCCCGTTTTGGCTGCGCCTTACCTGTTTTAGGTGTGTGAATTCTAGTCGAAAGTGGATCTAGTTGCATGGATACTCCTTGTCTTAAAAAGATAATTACCTAAGGCCGAAAACTCTTCCTTGTACGGGCTTGCAACCATGCCCATGTTGACGCACTGTTAACAATCCGACGACCCCCATTTGCTGCGGTGATCGCCCCCAAATGGTAAGATAGCCGAGCACTGCTATGATTCACGATCGTTTTACTCGCACAAACATCCCTCCGACGCCCGCCGCCCCGCAGACCGGTTCGGTCGATTCAAGTCCCGCCGGCCAGGCCGTCTCCCCCGGCAAAAACTGGCTACCCACCTACGAATGGGCGGGCCGGATGGTGCTTCCTACAGCCGAAGAACGACAAGACGGTGGAGTCTACTTCGAGGTCAGCCAGGCTCCCGAGGGACACGCCGAACTGAAAGGCAAGAAGCTCTGGCTAAACTTCGAGAAGATGGATTGGGTGGACCGAGTCACCACCGACGTCGATTTTTCCGAGCGGACCGAAAAAGGCAAAAAGAACGGTTGGCAGCATCCTGACCGCATCGACGGCTGGAAAGACGTCTCTCCTCTGGAATCACTGGCCGGTGCCCGACAGAAGGATGACATGATCGTGGGTCTCAAGGAAGTTCGCCTTTCCGACGACGGCCGGCTCTTCATCGAGCGCGAACCCGTTCAAATCTCGGGCACCAACAAAGCGCTCGTGACCTTCGAGAAGAAGTTAGATTCTCACACCTGGGAAGTGCGCCATTGGAACGCCGAAGCCGGCGACTTCAGCGGACCGAAGGAAGTCATCAAAACCACTGGCCGCGACGACCTCGCCCCGATGAAAGACCGCAAACTCAACCGCAAAGGCTGGTATCTCTACGGCGACCCTGGGAAGAGTGGAAAGATGGAGGTCTCCGCACTTGAGCCGAGGGCCCTCTTTCAAGCCGGGACGACCGACCAGGTGATCGCGGGACGTGACGAATCTACCCGGTTTCTGGCTAAAGAGAACTGGCGGATGGAAGAGCAGCAGAAAGGGACTTACACCAAGACGCTACTGAAGGCTGACAAACCGGAAGTCTCCGGACCGACAGAGCCGATTTACGAGCAGATGCACAAGGCCTTCCAAGTGGGTGACAAGGGCATTCTGCTCCACCTTTTCGGCGGCGCCGTCGGTGCGCCGGCCACCCTGGGGCTCTACCTCGGACACTTCGCTTTCGGTTTGGCCGAGGTCGTCAAAGACCCGTTCACCGGCGAGGCCAAATTCGACGTCGAGTACAAGCAGATTTACGCTCACAACCGGGGCGGCATTATCTCCGGCAGCCAGTCCTGGCAGACTTATATGGGCGATACCGAGCGCGGCCTCATGTATGATCGCCCGGTATCCGACTCGTTCGTGGAAGTGCCCGAACTCTTCGATGACAGCAAGGGTCAAGACCCGTCGCGGATGTTTGAGGACAGAATGGCTGAAATGACGGCTCGTTACCGCTCCGGACACGGGGATGGAGCCAGTTTCGTGACATCCGCCCAAAACTGTTCCCAGGACTCTTCACAAGGTCTTTACGCCACCGTTTCAGACTGGAAGAAAGCCATGGCAGACGGCACCATCGGCACCGAGTTGAGCCAATTCGCCGAAGATGTGGCCGGACATATCACCCCCATTTTTGGACTGGCGCCCCGAGCGTGGCGGCGTACCGCGGCCAATCAGCCCGCCAAGGGTAATTCGCTCCGTTGGCTACCTGCACTCAAAGCACCGAAGACCATCGTCCCGCGCCAGAACCACGAGGGACTTTCCAGGATGGCTCTGGATTCCGGCCGAGACATCATGGTCTTTAAGACGGATGTGTTGGGAGCCGACAATCCGGACATTGTACCCACCGAGCCGGTCCGCAATATCAACCCGTTCGATTAACCATCTCTTCGAGTTTTTGAAGGACCCAGTCGCGAAAGAAGAGTCGCGCCTTCGTTTCCCGCTCGTAGCGCCCACCATACTCCTCGATGACACCGTCGGGGCGAAACTCGGCCACATTCGCCGAATCTTCGTATCGAGCGCGTGCCAGATCGGGCCAGACGCGTATCTCCCCACTTTCTTTTCCGCCGCTCATCAACACCACCCGACGCAGGTGACCGTCCGAATAAAACTCCGCGTAGACGCCGTCAGAGTCTGCGGGCGGGCCGCTCATCACTCGGGGGTCCAGATCTTCTCGGTAGATCTTCTCAAAGTCTGGAGGACCGTCCCACCAACCCTTCACCTCCCCAGTTCGCGCCGACAGTTCCCTCTGAAACCAGACGAGCTCTTCGGACAGAGAGGGCGAGATCGATGCTGCCGTTAGCTCGGCCTCGGCAGTCTCGAGTCGTTCCCGGGACCAACTGTCCAACCGGCGGACCATCTCGTCGACCGACTCCAAATCGACATCTCGGCGGAATTTCTCGAGGGCCTGGAAAAGGGACTGATGCAACCTCTCCGTCACGACCCTGTGAATCCGGTCGGCTTCGGTTTCTCCCCTTCGCCTGACCGCCGCGCCCAGAGCCGAGCGAAGCTCCTTGCCTAGCCGACTCAGCAGTCGCTCAGACTCACCTTCGTGGGCTTTCAGTTTCGATTCGACTCGTTGTAAAGTCGCATCCAGGGGGCGGCTGCAACGAGCCACGAATCCAGCCAACAGCTCGCCGGGAGGCGATTGTTCGGCCACAGCCTGAATTTCCCGAACTCCGTCCTCCACCAGCGCCTCGACGACCGTTCGTAAAGACTCAGGAACATCGCAAGAAGGAGGAAAGGCGCCGCCCGCTTGATTCGGGGAAGGACCCTCTCCCCTGGAGAGGCCCTCTAGGAGACTGCGGTCCAAAACCATCTGTTTGGCTAGTCCCTTGAGTCTCTTGAGCAACGCGTCCTTCTGTTCCCCACCGTGGTCACCGCACGAACGGATAGCCCTGTCAAGGCCGAGATATTCCGTACGGACGCCCCCCAGATGTCGCTCCCATCGAGAAAGAATTTCGGCCCGCTCGGCGGAGCTCGGCTCGTGGAGCACCATGTCGGCACCCGCCTCTCGAGTGAGTTCACTCAACCAGCGGACAATCGCACCAAGACGTTTCTCAACCGTTGGATACACAGTAGGCAGACCCCCTCCGGTAGAAGTCTAAACTCCATGAAACAGTAGGTCGGTGAAGTATTTCACAAAGGGTTGCAATGGAGCAAACAGAACAGTCAGAACCGACCGAGGTGCACTATGAAGCGAAATCTTGATACCGAACTCATTCACGCCGGAGAGCCCAGACCGCGCATCCGTGGCGCCGTCAGCATGCCGATATTCTGCTCGGCCAATTTCGAAGCCGGGGGTGAAGAGAGCTACCACGATCTCACCTACATCCGTCTGAACAACACGCCCAACCACCAGGCACTTCATCAAAAGCTTGCCACCATCGAGAACGGCGAAGCCGCGCTCGTAACAGCCAGCGGAATGGCGGCCATCTCCACGGCACTTCTCAGTGTGCTGGGCAACGGGGGACATCTGTTGGCCCAGAACTGCCTCTACGGAGGGACGCACACGCTGCTGACCCACGACTTCCCCGAGTACGGTATCGAAGTCACCTTCGTGGACGTTCACCGACCCGAATCCTGGTCCGACGCCGTCCGCGAAAACACGCGGGCTTTCTACGTGGAAAGCATGACCAATCCACTGGTCCAGGTGGGTGCGATCGATGAGGTGCCTGGTTTTTGCGGAAAGCACAACCTCGTCTCCATGATCGATAACACCTTCGCCACTCCCCTCAATTTTAGGCCTCTGGAGCACGGGTTCGACCTATCTCTCCATAGCGCCACAAAGTACCTCAACGGACATTCCGATATCGTGGCCGGAGCCGTGATCGGGAAGAAGCAGCTGGTCGAAAAATGCCTCCATCGACTCAACCACCTGGGCGGCAGCCTCGACCCGCACGCCTGCTTTCTTCTTCACCGCGGACTCAAAACTCTCAGCTTGAGAATGGAGCGACAAAACCAGAACGCGCTCCGATTGGCCGGCTTCCTGGCCTCTCATCCTTCTGTCGGAAGAGTGAACTATCCCGGTCTTCCTGAGCACCCCGATCATCAGCGAGCAAAGACACTGTTCAAAGGCTTCGGAGGCGTCCTTTCTTTCGAGCTGAAGGCCGAGCTGTCGGCTCAATCTCTCCTTTCCGCTCTTCATCTCCCCGTCAGCGCTCCCAGCCTGGGCGGAGTCGAGACGCTCGTCACCCGACCCTCCACCTCTTCTCATTCGGGCATCCCGAGAGACGAGCGCCTCCAGATGGGCATCTCCGATAGTCTCATACGGGTAGCGGTGGGTATCGAGCATCCGGACGACCTGATCGGCGATTTCGAGCAAGCCCTGAACAGCTTATGACCGGCGACAACAGGCTGGTCCGGAAGACCCTGGTCTTCGCTATGGCTGGGTGGTCCCAGTCGACGGCACATCGCCAAACCTGAGCCAACCACGACAATGTCATCATAAAGAAGGCCATCAACTCCCCGCTTCGAAAACTGAAATTTCATGTCTGAGGGAAAGCGAAAGAGACTCCCACCCGAAAAACGCAAGCAACAGCTGCTGGAGTCAGCGCTGGAGCTTTTTTGCGAGAGGGGTGTGGACGGTACCACGATGCACCAGTTGGCCGATCACGCCGGTGTGAGCTATGGACTTTTCTACCACTATTTCAACTCCAAGGATGAGGTCCTGAATACGGCAGTCCGGCAGACGACCGTCTTTCCCCTCATCGAGGAGTTTCTGTCCGCCCACCACGAACCCGCCAGAACACTCCTTATGAAGCTACCCGCCTTCTATTTGGAAGTGATGGAAACACGTCGTGATATTGTGTGGCTGCTCTTTACCGAGTCTCGAAAGCGGCCGGGCTTGGCGGATAAGCTTTCGGAGCTTGCCGTCGATTTCCGCAAGACATTGGCCGACTATTTATCGGCCAGATCAGTCCACGGAGAGGTACGCGAAGGAGTCGACCTCGACGCGGCCACGCGCCTGGTTTGGAGCTACCTCTTTATGCGATTTCTGTGGATTGAAAACGAACCGAACGTCGAACTCCACATGTCGATCATCCTCGACGGACTCTGCACCTAGACCGGCACGGTGTCATAATTTCTGAGGTCGCCGGCGAAGCCGCCGCCGGACACGTAGTTGATGACGTTTTGATAGCGGTTCAGGTCGCTGATAGTGCCGCTGTTGATGACGTCGTTCAGGCTGAGCTGCCCCGAGTTGATCGCCGCCGTGATGGCACCGATCGTCTGCACGTCGGTCTTCCCTACCTGAGGGTCGTTGATAAACTGCTGCAGCCCTCTCGACTCCAACAAGCTCTTTAGTCCTGCGTTGTCGTAGAACCCCGGTCCGCCCAGCAGGTCGCCTTTAAACACCGAAGCGACTTGCATAAAAAGCTGAGCTTCCGGCTTCATCTGGGAGAAGGACTGCATCCCTTGCTGGAGCCCTTGAGCGCTCAAAGGGTTGGCACCCACGGCCTGAGCTGCGAATTGGTAGGCGTAGTTGCGGGCCAGCGAGGCCTGCCACATGGTGGGGTCTTGAACCTGACCAAACCTGGACCCGGGTATGGCGTCGCGCTGGGCCACACTGGTGTTGCCCTGGAGAGCGCCGCCGGCGATTTGGGCTTGAATGTACGACGCGAACTCCTGCGGATCGCTGGGTCGCGGGAGTGCCGCACCCGTCCCACCGGTGCCCCCTCCTCCATATCCGGTCGAAGTGCCGTTCGGGTTGTAGCTTTGCAGATTTGGAAAATGCATGCTGGCGTAGTCGACCGGTTGTTGGCCACCGAAACCGCCGCCTCCGAACGAGCCCCAACCCTGGCTCAGCTGGGCGAGGCTTTGCATCAAGCTAAACATCATGCTCAGCATATTCATCCCCGACGACGGGTTGAAGCTCCCCGCACCATAAGGGTTCAGCGTGGGGGCCTGAAGGCCGCCGTAAGACACCTGGGGAGAATAAGACTGAAACTGACCAACTTGCACGATAGAAAACTCCTTATCTATTGATACTTTCCTCAATAATATCGTGAGCACCTTTCAAGGGCAACGAGTTCACTCAAATTTAACACCGCACCGTTCCTCAGCTTGGGTCACGGCGTGAAGGAGAAACAGATGAGGTGACCGACTAGAACTAGTACAATTGTTTCACAGTTAACCGGCATGCAATGAATCTACTCGGCAGATCGTTTCTCACGGCGATCATACCTCTCATCCTGTTTGGTATGCTCATCACGCTTGTCTTTTGGAAATCCATCTTTCCGGCCGTGGAAGCCTCCGTCTTCCAATTGGCTCAAGAAAAGCAGCGAACCACAAGCGCCCAGGTGGCCGATTTCATCGAAACCCGCAAGAACCTCCTCGAATCTCTGGCCAGAAGTGAGGCGCTCGAGAACGGCCCCACCCCGGAGGCGCTCAGCTTCCTGAAGACCGAACAGTCCCACCTGTCCAGAATATTCGAAGGCCTCTACTACAACGAGCTCGACGGAACGGTCACACCTACCGATGGTCCGAAATTCTCCGTTTCCGACCGCCCCTATTTTCAGCGAGTCCGAGAAGGCGAGCCGGTCCTTGGAGAAGTGCTGACCAGCCGGGCTAGCCAACGGCGCATACTGTTGATGGTCGTACCTGTGGTGAGAGACGGTGAGGTGGTCGCGGCGCTCGGCGGCGCCGTCCTGGTCAGCGACCTCTTTCAGGCTATCACTCCCTCAGGCGAGTTGGAGGTCGCGTTGCTCCAGAGCGACTCCGTACTCGAGGGTTTTCCGGAAGCCGTCGGTGTCAATCAAGAGCCTGGCGCATACACCTCAAAAGGTTGTCGACTCTATCGAGGAGAGACCGCCTTGAGGGCCTGGGCCAGCGAGCTCCCTCTGGTACCCTGGACGTTGGTGGTGGCCTGGCCCGAGCAAGAGATGTTGGCTCCTCTACATCTCGCCCTGGTGCCCGCCGTGTCCAGTTTCTTCATCATTTTCTTGTTAGCTTCCGCCTTGTCGTTCATGCTCCAGAACTCCGTCACCAAACCGCTCCAGCAAGCCGCTCATACCCTGGAGCATTACAGCGGCGATGGTGCCTTACGCTTGAGGTCTCACGGACCCCGAGAGATCTCACTTCTTTTGAAGAGCATCAACCAAATGTCGGGACGCGTCTCCCAAGAGATGACGAGACGCGCGGAGCTGGAGCAACAGCTTGCAAGAGCGGTCCATCAAGAGCGACTCGGGACCCTGGCCGACTCTATCGCTCACGATTTCAACAACGTTCTCTCGGCCATCATCAACCTCGCCGAACTCTGCCAAGACGAAGCGAAAGAGGAAAGTCAAATCCACGATGATCTCACCTCCATCATCCAATCGGCGCAGATGGGGGTTTCTATGGTGAGGCAGCTTCGCGAGAAAGCGGTCAGCAAGCATTCTCTACCGGAGCCCTTACTTTTCGACCACGAGTTTCGAAGTTGGGAGCAGACCTTCCGCGGCCTCCTTCCGCCTCGAATATCCCTGAAAAAAAACCTGAGCGCAGAGAATGTGCAAGTTCAGGCCGTCGCGCATCACCTTTTCCAAGTGCTCTTAAATCTCATCTGCAACGCCCGAGATGCTCTCGCCGGCCGAGATTCGGGCGAGATCATCGTCTGCTCTTCGACTGTGGACGGAATGCTGGTGGTCGAGGTGAAGGATAACGGTCCCGGAGTACCACCCGATACCGTGGATCGAGTCTTTGAGCCGTTCTTTACCACGAGAGGCGACAGCGGTAGTGGACTGGGACTCTCCACCTGTTATCGGCTGGTGAAAGAGCTAAACGGCGAGATCGAGCTGTTTCAGGGCGAACTTACCTGCTTTCGAGTAACGTTGCCTCTTGAGGGTGAAGGTTCCGTTCAACGGGAGTGATGCGGGGAAAGAAATAAGGAACTCGCTTACGGTAATGGGCAAACTCTTCACCGTATCGCGCTCGGTATCGTCTCTCTTTAAAGAGCGGCCCCAGTAAACAGTAGCTGGTAAACCAGATGGCCAGGACCAGCTGGTCAGGGGTCCAGACCGGCACCGTCCAGACGGTCAGAGCGAAGGCCAGATAGATCGGCTGCCGGCTCAGCCGAAAGAGGCCGCTGCTCGGCATGCCGCCGTAGTTTGGCCTCTGATTTCGGAAGACCGAGCTCCACCCGAGAAACCCGGTCTGGACAGCCAGTCCGGCATCGGACATAGCCTTGCCCAACAGCAGCCAGGCACTCAAGTACAAAAAGCAAATCGCGACCCTGGTCGCTCCCTCGGCCTCCCACCAGACCGGACCGACCGGTGCCCAAAAAAGGTACAATAGAAGCAGCTGGACGGAGGCCACCAGCGTGAAACTCGTCGTGACCAGGTCTCTGCCCACCGGGGCCGGTGCAAGGGCGGTGAGCAGTCGCCCTCCGGGCTTGCTCAAAAGAAAGCTATGCAGGATTGGAAACTGCATCAGCAGGGCGGCGTCCCAGACGTAGCTCATCGGCGATGACAGATTCACAAGACCTGCCTGCATACCGTGGTACATCGCCAGAAATGCCGACATGATAGCTGCCAAAAAGAGTGAATGACAGAGAAAGCCGAGAGTCAGAGCCCCAAGCTGACGAGAGCGGACGTACATCATCCTCGATTCCGGAATTCCATCAGGATGTCCACCGTGACTTCGCTCCCAAGCAAGCTACTGGACTCTCCCACTCCAAACTCCGTTCGATCCAGGGTAAAGTTGACCTTGAACGTCAGAGCATCCTGACCGGTCGCCCATAGTTGGGTCTTACGGTCAAGCGTGACGGGAAACGAGACCGTTTTGGTGTGTCCCTTTATCGTCAAGGGCCCGGTCACCATGAACCGATTGTCTCCGACCGGATTAAATCGCTCGCTATGAAAGGTCATCTTGGGAAACTTCTTGGCGTGGAAATAATCCGAACCGCGAAGGTGATCGTCTCGCTTCGTGTTTTCGGTATTGACGCTGGCGACGTCTATCTCAAAGCTTACTTTGGATTGCTCGGGCTTCTTCTCAACGAAGTCGAGTTTGCCGTCGTAGATCTCGAAAACACCCTCGGCCCGACCGGTCAGGTGTCTCAGTGAAAAGCCTATTCTGCTGCCGTCCTGATGGGGCTTTAGGGAGCCCTGGGCCCACAGAGGTAGCGACACGAGCGCGGCCAGAAGGCCTACACAAATCAGTTTTCTCATATAAGTTCATAATGTAAGAACCTGAATGAGATTAAAGTGAAAGAAACATGAAAGAGATTTCACATAGCTGGGGCGTGTCATCGATTAGCGGTAGAAGTCGACCCAATGGATGGTCAGTGAAGGAACCGAGGAGGAGAGGTCTATCGGGACGGCTCTCTCCACGCCGCCCTCCTGAACGATTCTTCCCGAACTCCGGAAATCGCGACTTGAGTCGGAGCCGCCGGATTCTATCCTCAGGCCTTCCATGTGGTTCATCTCACGGCCATCGGCGTATTCAAATCGGATCTTCTTCAGCGCCGGCCAGGCTTCTGAAAGGGGGAAAACCGTGACCGTGCCGATCCCCGTGTCGCTTCGAACTGTGAGGATACCGTCTTTGAAAAAGTAGCTATCCTCGGGCCTTTGAGAGTCGAAAAACAAGTCGCCGGCCGCGCGTTTCCACTCCTCGTAATCGATAGTTGCGATCGGCTCGCGTCGGCCCGGCTTGAACACAACGGCGCTCCCCTCACTCAACTCCTCGAAGACGGGCAAAACATGCCCGTGAGCCACAAGCACCGTATTCGTTCCAGGCTCCGGCTCAGTAGCGAACAAGCTTTCCAATCGAGGCTCCAACTCTCCGTAGGCCGTCAACGGAGTGAGCAGACGCTCCGTGGTCACCGGCTTCAGGCCCATGAAGGTAGCGGTGTCCTGAGCTCTCCTAAACTCGCTCGAGAGGAAAGTTCCCACCGGAATATCCAGCTGTCGAAAGGCCTGGCCGATCACCTTCGCTTGACGTTTACCTTCCGATTCAAGTTGGCGAGTTTGAGCCGGGTCGTCACTCTTCCACCAGTCGACCAGGTCGGGATCTTTGCAGTCCTTTCCCAGGTCCGCTCGGCCGTGGCGAAAGTAGAGAATGTAGCCGCCATCGGCAAGGTCGGCCGGGCCGACGGGCTCAGCCGAAACGCTACCAGCGAGTAGCAAGGAAAAAATTAAAAGGAGAATTCTCAAGGGATGTTCTTTCTAAGTTGAGCCGCTCTCTGACCGATCATATTCGGCAGATTTTCGCCCAGAGTGACACCGACGGTGAGGTTGGGCGCTTTGCCCTCCGCTCCTTGCGCTTCCACGCGCGTCCACTGCAGACCGAAATCGCTCAAATCGGCGGCGATATTTTGCTTCTTCAGCATAGCGTTCACCGAGTCCGGCCCGAAGGCACTTGCCACACCGTCTGTGATGAGGCCGGATAACAACCGGGTCGGCAGAATATCGACAAAATCAAAATCCACATCCTCCGGACTGGCGAACTTGACTTCCCCCGTCATGATCTTCAGTTGACCGTCTTGCACTCCAAAATCCAGAGGCACTTGCACTTCCGTCTGCAAACGACTGCCGAGCACCGCCCCCACGGTGTTGTCTGTTATCCAACCCAGCCCGTCGCCTAAGAACCCGGGAAGCAAACGAGCACCGGCACTGACCGGGCTTGCAATCCCGTTCGTGTCACCGTCTATCTGGATAGCGAGCGTCGGCTTGCCGTCGATCACCCGGATATGGGGCGAGATGGTCTCTCCCTCGTCGTTCTTAGCCAGCTTCAAACTTTTGATAGCACTGCTCTCGTCGGCGGCTTTCTTCAGCAGCGCGTTCCAGTCGATCGGTCCGCCGGCTGAAGTATCTTCCAAAAGCCGGTTGAAGATAACGCCCGGCACGTGGGCCCGCAACTCCCCTGGAGCCACCGCTTGATTATCGTCTCGCTCCACCTTGAAGCCTTGCAGCAGCTCTTGAGTCCGTTCGTTTCCGTACTCGCTGACGATCGCGTCGCCTTCCACCTTCACGTCGCCCAGCTTGAGGCTCAGCTTGCCGCCCGGCACTTGCATCCCCTCGGGCGCGGGAATATCCAGATTGCCGACCTTGGAATAGAACTCGGCTAAATGCTTGTTCAGCTCTTGCGACATCTCGGTGGAGCCATCGTTGAGCATGTTTTTGACCCGTTGTTGCAGAAGCTCCGATACGTTCTCGGTCAGTCGATCACCCGATTTTTCCAACTGCTGCGACATCACCCGGCCCACGATCTTCTGCAGCGGTGCATCCGAGTCGCCGGTGGCTCTCACTTCTTCCATGACCACCTTCAGCTCTTCCGCTCCTGTCTTGAGGGAACGATGGGCAACGGCCACATCGGCCTTCCCGTCTCCCGTATGGTCAGGTACGGCCCACAGATAAAAGAGGCTGTCCGTCTCCCCTACCGAGACCTTGCTTTGAAACTCGAAACTCTGATTTTGGAAGGCCGAATCCAAAACCGCTTCGGCCCACTCCGGACCTCCCTCGGTCTCACCCTTTGCGATCCGCACTCGACCGCCCACATTTGCCGTCGTCTTACCCGTGCGCACTTGAACCGCACCGATGAAGACGCCGTCCTCCTTGACCCCCTCGGGGCGTATGGCCTGCCTCACCTCAACCGGTTGGATATCGAGGTCGAGGTCCACGCCGAAATCGTTCAGCTGGTAGTCGGCACGGAAAGGCACCGTCTTCTTGGTCAACTCCGGAATCGGCCCCAATGGTGAGTCGACGTTGCGCGTGGAGACAAACGGGATTTCGGCCGTCACATCGACCGAACCGGAGGGTCCTTCGATGTTTTGCGCCCGCTCACGAGCTTCCGCTTTAGGGCCGGCGACCAGCTCCTGAAACGCCTCTTGAAGTTCGGGCTGTTTGATCAACTCGCCCAGAAAGCGACGAGCGCTGCTGCCCGGAATGACGACCGACGGCTGGGAATAGTCGACGGCCACGAGCGACTCGCCGCTTACCTCCACTAGCCGGCTCTGACCGCCGTCGACCTCTCCCGAGGGTAACGTCTTCGATGCGGCCCCACCGAGACTGATTTTGGGAGTGAGGTCGTTCTCGGAAGTCACCCTACCGACGAGATCACCGGTCCGGGCGTCGACATCCAGATGCTCAAGGTCCAAATCGATTCCACCAGCCGACTTTTCAGCGGCGTCCAGTGTCTGGTCGAACATACCGTCGACCTTCGTCTCGACTCGGGCAAGTTCGACCTGAAAGCGCTCTTGTATTTTCTGCTGGACCAAACCCCGTATCCCGTCCATCACCCCGGGGACGGCCTTCTTGGCCGCGGTCTCCACCTGATCAACGACCTTTTTCTCCAAGAATCCGCCGATGCCACCTTGCTTGGATCGTTCCGTCTCCTTGTGACGGATTTGAGTGGGGGTAAACTCCAACTTGTCGAGTGAGGCCGTGTAGAGGTCGCCCGAAAGCTGAATATCCCCTCTTTGATCCTGGTCCTGGTCCGGGGTCATCCACACGTGCACCGTACCGTCGGCGAGCTTTCCACCCGGACCCTCCAGATGGCCTTGAAACTCGACCTCTCGATCCTGACCCAGGAAGTCCAGTGCCCCACCCAGCCCCTGCTCGTTTGCCAGTTGATGGACCCGCTCAATCTGCTCGAGTCTCTTCTGGAGAGCAGCCCGTTCAACCGGGTCGGTGGTGTTGTCCAGCGCTCGTCGAGTGGCCGTGCCGTCGTCGATGGAGAGCTTGACTCGACCGGATACGGGAATACTGGTTTGCTCGCCGTGATTCACTTCGGCTCGAACGGCCCCCAGATGGAGACCTTTCGAAGCACCGCCCGGCAGAGCCGCCGACTCCGCCTGAACCTGACTCAGCCTCGCTTCCAGACCGGTGTCGACCGGATCGACCTGGTAGTTCAAAACCAGGGGAAGCTCTTCCATGGCGAGCTTCTTCATCCCCACCGGAAGATCGACACCGGCCACCTGGAGTAGCGAGCCCTCGGCCGACGGAAACGGTACTCGAGCGTTCAGAAGAGCCTCTCCAGGGGGGATTTCGACCCTCTTGAGAGCTGTGTTGATCTCGCCCTCGGCCTTCGACAGTTGCTCCGTCATGTGAGTTTGGACCAGGTCCGACTCTCGGTACTGATTGATGAGAGCTTGAGCCGTCTCGGCCTCGGCCCGAGCTGTGATCCCGCCCGGCCCCATCTCCACACCGACCTTGCTCAGATCGATCTCACCGTCCGGAGTCACATCGACCACGGACTGACTCGACCCCGACCCGCCTCCCGCCTGCGCACTCTTCTCCGCCTTGAACAGCGTGACGGGAGTTTCCTGATGGACTGCTTCTTTCAGCACGTCGTAGTTAGTGGCGACGCCTATCCCGGTAAGGGCACCCGCGATCGTGGTGAGGGCCATGCCACCCATCAAGCTCTTCTCGAGAAGATGGCGACCGAAGCTCTTTCGTGGCTTCTGTTCGGCTTTCGAAACCCGGGCTTCAGAAACGATATCCACCGAGTCTGCCGGGACCGAGGCCTCGCCGGCAGGGCGCGAAGGTGGGGACGATTTCAGCTTGCTTTTGAGACGGGTCTGAAAAGCAGCGATTTGAGGGTCGATGCGAGTCATAAGCGCTTGGTACTGGGGAAAGTTCGAGGGGACCGTTGGGGAACCTGCGGACGTATTCATGAATGGTTAAATGGTTACAATCGAGAAGCCGCCCGATATGCCGCTGACTTATCTCAAGAAACAGTATCGGGCTCGCCAGACACGCTGGACTCCTACCGGAGACCAGTTCGCCTTCGCCGACAGTGTCGATTTCCTCAATCACGAACACTGGGATCTCGCCTCGGCAGGAAGCGGCCCGCTGTTCGGCAGGGCTTACCTGGCTTGTCTTGAGGCCCACAAACCGGCGCAACTCTCCTTCAAATACGCTCTGGTCTATCGACAGGGCCAACCGGTCGCCTGTCTTGTGATGCAGGTCCTGGACTCCGACCTATCCGTCTTCCTCCCCAGGAATTCTCCCCTGGCCCACGGCGGTCGCCTGCTCTCCACTCGAATCTTTATCTGCGGAAGCCTTCTCTGTTGGGGCAACCGCGGCGTTGCCGTGCGACAAGGGATCAAACCAGAGACGGTTTGGCCTTCCGTAGCCGAGGCAATCTATCGAGTCCGCCGCTCGGCCCGACTCAGCGGAGAGACGGATTTTGTCCTGGTGAGGGACCTCCCTTCGGCCCATCCCGACTCGGCTATACTCGAAGACTACAGCTACTCTACCGTGGATGTGGAGGCCGATATGGTGCTCAATCTACGTGACTGGAAAAGCTACGACGACTATCTCGGGTCTCTTCAGTCCAAGTATCGCAAAGCCGCCAAAGACGTTCTCAAGAATATCAGCAAGGCTGGGTGCGTGGTCGAGGAACTGGCCGATTTCGAAAGCTACGAACAGCGTCTCTTCGAGCTCTATCGAGCGGTTTGGAGCGAGGCCGACGTCCGCCCCGTGGAGTTTTCTCCTCGTTATCTCGGCGCACTGAAGTACGCCCTCGGTGAGGACTACGCGTACCTCGTCATCAGGCGCGATCAGGACATCCTCGGTTTCGTCACCCTCATCCGCGACGGGGAAACCGCGATAGGCTACATCCTTGGTTTCGACCGTGAGGAGGCCAAACAGCTCCCTCTCTACCTGCGACTCCTCCACGCCGTTGTCCAGCGCGGCTTGGAGTGGGGATGTCGCCGCGTCTCCTTCGGAGGAACGGCCCTGGAGCCGAAAGCGCGCTTGGGTGCCGAACCGGAGCCCCGCCAGGTCTGGGCGAGGCATCGATTAGCTCCGTTGAATGTGCTGGTCAAACCTCTGTTGGAGTCGTTTTCGCCCCAGCAGCCTCCGGAGCGGAACCCTTTCAAGAAGAAGTGAGAGGCGCCTTGGCGGAATCCGAGAATCACCGGGAATGAAATATGCGCCCCTGTTTCTTTGGCTTCTGCTCCTTCTCTCGACTCCCGGAATCGCTCAAAACGATCGAATGGTACCCGTCAGATTCGCCCCCGGGGCCTCCGGTGCCACTCTGGTGGAAGGCATCGCCCGCGGCGACACCACGACCTTCGTCCTGGAGGCGGCGGCCGGGCAGCGGATGCGGATCGTGTGCGACTCGGTGGAAGACAACGCCGAATTCGACGTGATCAGTCCGGGCGGCTCGGAACTCGGACACTCGCGACCCAAGAACGGTCAGCAGGTCTGGTATGCGGAGCTGCCTCACAACGGAGCTTATCACGTGATCGTCGGGACCACTCGCGGCGGTGCCGAAGCCACCATCACTTTTGAGATATGGTAGGCTCGGAAAGCATTTCGTCGATTCACAAAATCGTCTTAACTTTTTTACTCAACGTTTCCAGGGCCGAGGAGAGCCCGTCTCAGCTGGTCGGTGTCAATCAACCCGCTCGCCCGGTGGCTTGAGGTCGAGTTCTCTCCAGGCCTGCCGGAGTTCGTTGTAGCTGTCTTGTAGGAAATCGGTCGATGGAAGGGGGATCGTCGTCGCACCGCTGGACAGATAGCCCCCCGTCAGAAAAGCGCCCGTCAAAACTCCCTTGCCCCACAGTCCCAGAAGAAGTCCGGGGTTGACGCCGATCGCAAATGCTACCGCGAGCAGCCCGCCACAAGCACCCATGATACCGGATCCCAGCTTGTGCTCGGCCCGAGCCGTCCGGCGGGGAAACAAAGGCGATTCCTGGGGCCAGTTTTGGACCTCCGCCTTGACAGCGGGGAGGAGGGCTAGCAAAGATTTTCTCTTCTCCCTCTCCAGCAATTGAGTACCGCTGAGATCGCACATCAACTCCTCTGCACCGAGGAACAGAGTGACAGAGAGCCGGAGATTCGGTAGCGGCAACTCTTCCTCTCCTACAATAACGCCGTCGCGAAGCCAATAACAGCGTGATGGGGTTTTCAGGTTGCCTCGACTCGGGTAGTTCAGCGCGTCCGGATGGCAAGATAGCATCACCTGGAGCTTCAACTCTTCCGTCTGTACCAACTCTCTGAGCTCGAGCCAGCCAAGTCTCTTCAGACCTGTGATCGGGGGAAGGCCGAAACCCTCGAACCGTCCGCTCGTTTGCAAGGGACCGACTAAGCTCGTCTGCTGAAAATCGAAAACGCTCTTCAGATTTCGTCCGTACAGGTATGGCTTTCCATCCACCTTGAGCTGGAGACGACTCCACAAGAATCGATTCCGGATGTGCTCTAGAATCTTGATCCGGCGCCTCTCCAGCCTGGCCAGATGAAAACTATCTTCCTCCGGCGAGCTGAGAGCCACCATGATGTAGGCATCGCTTGTGCAACGCCTCATTCGCTTAGGGATTTCCTCAGTCCAACCCGATTGACTCCAATAGATCGGAATCTCCTCAGGCTGGCAACGCATTGCGAACGACCGCTTCAGATGACCCGCGAGCTGCAGCAAGGCCAGCTTCAGGTGCCGAAGAGGGCGATCAGGTGGGTCCGTCTCGCTGAGAAAGGCCAGGATCGTTGAGGACGTCCATCCCTGACGCGAGGGGAATTCCACCAAAATATAGTTCGGGCTCGAAGTGACCGCCACTTCTCCCGGCGCCTCGAGACTGCTCGCACTGAGAGCCTGGAGCACCTTGACGATCCACTCTTCTCGATACGGCAACGCGCTCCGCCCGAGCTTCAACGCCGCGCGTTTAGGGTCTATCGTAAACCCCCCGTGGGAATCGAGGGCCCCCTCCGACTTTTTATCTCGAAGGAGTCGTTCGAGGCTTTCGTGCTCCACTATCCCCTCAGGTTGTCCCCGATCTCCGCCCAATCTTCCAGTCGAGCAGTCAGCTCACCCTTGCTGATATGACCGTCACGGTTGGTGTCGAGCGAACGGTTGGCTCGATAGTAGCGATTGCTGCCGGAGCGGCTGTATACCGAAGCGTCCATCGGCTTTCCCACAGCCACAGGAGCGAAAACGGCGGCGTACAGATCCGAGCCCGAAACCTCTTTGCCTTCCATCCCCCTATCTCGCAGAGTGTTGGACAAATACTCCGTGACGACTTCCGATTGCTCCGCGAACGTCATCTCCGCCAATCCGGCTTTCGTCAGCTTGTCATCCTGATCCCGAGAAAGGTTCATCGCGTCGATGGCGGTCTGAGTAAACTGGGCCAGACCCACCGCACCGTTCTTCTGTCCACCCGCGCGAACAGCCGGGTCGAAGGTCCCACCGGTCTCGGTTGCCATAAAATTGATCACGTCGTCCACCTTCACTTGGAAGCCTTGTTCTCCCAGGTCGGCCACAATCTTGTCGATGGCGATCTTTTGCTCGTCGTTGAGTTGCTGACCGTAGGAGCGCTCGATCGGAGCGGGAGTCGGCGCTTCCGGCTCGATCGCCAGATCGATTTCGGCACGAGAGTCCATTTGGCGGTCCAAGACGTTTTCGACGGCGGGGCGAAAGTCCGGCTCTATTGTGATCGGACCGGTAGAGGCCGTGGCTTGGAGCGTGCCCGCCAGGAGAGTGACGGCGCCCACTCCCAAAACAGCCCACCGGTTGGCGGAGGAGCGGGGCTGGGAGTCTTTGGCCCCGTCCAACAGCACTTCCGAAGGTGTGAAAACATCCACCGGTTCAGGGGAAGAGTCCGAGAGATTCGGGGGCGACGAAACGGCGAAGATTCGCGCCTTATTCAAGTGAGCTGTGAGTACGTTCATAGGGCTATTCTCAAGCTATCATCAGACAATGAAAATAGTCTGAATTGGAGATAGCTTATCGCGGATCTCCCAACAAACTAAAGGCCGCCCAGTAGTAGGGCTCCGGCTTCTCCCTCGCCATCAATTCCTGAGCCTCGCGCAGCGCCTCTCCTCTCGAACGTCCTCGCGAAAGCGCCTGATAGAAGAGTTCGAAAAATCGGGCCGTGGAACTGTCATCCACGGACCAACGAGAAGCGACCACAGCCGAGGCCCCGGCGACGCTGAACGCGGTGGCCAAACTGGTGACCTCCTTGCCCGACACGCTCACCCCCACCCCGCTTCGACAGGAACTCAAAACCACCAGGCTCGACGACTCCAACTCCAAGCCGTAAACATCCCCCAGAGCAAGCCGGTCGGCGCCAAGCTGCAGGTAGCTCTCGTCGGCGTTGACGACACTGTGAGAAGCCACGTGTACCAGGCGCCGACCCTTGACGGCCTCTCGAAACTGCTCAGCGGACAGATCCGAGGGGTTGAGCACCGTCGCGTCCGAAAACTGCCCAGCGAGACGACTGACCTCGACCTTTGCCCCCTTCAGGTCTTCTGCGCCCTGGACCAAAAGCGCAGGCGAGAGGGCACTGCCGCCGGTCCTCCTGTCGAGAACTTTAAGAAGCTCCGAAGAGCCCAGATAGCTGAGTTCGAAGCGCCGACAGAGGACCTCGCCGTCAGGCGCGGTGAGAGCGGCAAACGGTACCTCCCAAAGCGAACCGGAAGGGATCAGGCGTAGACTTTCCACCCCCTGCAACCGCTCCCCGGTCACCCCGATGAGAGCGTCGTAAAGCGTCCTCGAAAGCTCCCTATAGTCCTCTCTGTCGGAGGTCGGGTCCGTACACAGCTTGGTAAGCCTTTCGCTCATCCGAGCCAACGCCTCGCGAGGGACACTGACCTGATGAATAGAAAAGTTCTCCGAAGTTACCAGGAAAACGTAGAGGGTATTCTCCGCTGGGAAATATTCCAACAGAGCCGTCTTTTCCGGCAAGAGTTTCTGAACGGCCGCTAGCTGAGAGCCGGTGACCTGGACCACGGCCTCAAAATCCGGCTCTCGCTCCCTCAGTTCGTTCAGCTTATTGAAGAACTCACCCCGGGTGGCCGCCACCTGTTGCCCGATATTCTCCCGGGACGAGGCATCAGCGGCACGTCCTGATTCTTCTCGAAGTCTCACCAGTTTTTGGCGAAGAGTATCGACCTGATTCAGCAGTTCGTTAGTCTCTTTATCATCGGCCGCGACCTCGGACAGATCGACGGCTTCCAGTAGCTCGGCCGAGCGAGAGAGGTGAAGGTAGCGCAGCGCTTGTTGGTTTTCGCCGATTTTGAGCGCAAGTGTCACTGTTCGTTCGTAAAGAGCCCGGGTGTTAGCATCCAGGCGTCTCCCCGACTCCGCTAGAATCTCTAGCGTCCGGCCGTAAACTTCCAAGGCTCGGCTGTCCTGTTGGAGCGCTTCCAGCAGCTCCCCATACTCCAAAGTGACGGCCGGCAGAGCCTGGGAAAACTCCAGAGAGTCTTGCGCCTGTTGGTACAGTTTCAAGGCTTCTTCCTCACGTCCCAAGGAAGCCAGCAGACGGGCCCTGGCTGCTCTCATCTCCGCCACGGAGTGCAGCCGCTCCGAATCTCCGATCAAATCTAGCGCCCGCTCCACCGCCTCTAAGGCCTCCATCGGACGCCGTAGCTTCTCCAGTGCCAGAGCCCGACCGAAGTGAGCAGACCACGCCTTTTCGGGTTTGAGAAGGGCCGCCCGTTCAAAAGTGTCGAGCGCTGTCGAGGGGTCCCCGTATCGACGCTGCGCTGAGCCGGCCACGAGCAAGTAGAATCGCGCCGCTAGCGGATTCAGAGTTTCTGCGACTTCGGCCGCTCGGGTTAGGTCTCCGACCGCCTCATCGGAGCGGCCCTGGGACAGATAGATTCTGGCCAGCAGCACGCGGGAAAGCATCTGGGCCATCTTGTACTCTTGTTCGTCCGCGGACCGCAGCGCCGATTTCAGGACCCCCTCGGCCTCTTTCATCCGTCCGAGCGCTTCCAAGAAAAGGCCTTTATAGATCAGCGGGAGAGCGGCCAGAGATTTCTCCCCCCGGCCCGCCAGTTGACGATGCCATTCGTCGAACTCGGCGAGATAGCCGTCCACCGAGCGTTGTACGATGAAAATGTCACGGATCAGCTCTCGAGTGGTTTCCGGATACTCTCCCAGAAGCAGCTCCGCCGGATCGAGCACATCAGCTTCCACCGACTGATTGAGCAACAGAGAGGAGAGAATGGTGGTCAAGGACCCGACCCGACTGCTGAGAGCCGGCAGTCGCTCTAATTCGTTTAGACTGGCCGCCAACTCTTGAGCGGCAGTGCGCCGGTCGGAGCTCTCCAGAGCCGCCATGAGAATGCCGTAACGAGCCTCCACCCTCCAGTATCGCCAATCCTCTCCGGGCTGAGCTTCCAAGCCCTGATGAGTGAGACGGATCGCTTCCTCGTTGTTGTGGCGGGCCTTTTCCTGATAGGCCATGCGAAGCAAGATCGGCCCCGGTGCGGCTGTCCAATCCCGATCTTTTCTCAGTTGCCCAGAGGAGAGAGCCAGGGCTTTCTTGAGCTCCTCCAGGGCCTGCTCTCTTTCGCCGCGCTCTCCGTGATAGAGGCCCAACTTCTGATGGGCTTGGCAACGAATTTCCCGACTCGTACTCGCGGTCAGTTTCAACAAAGACCGGTGTGTCTCTTCTGATTCGTTGTCTGTTTCGAGCTCAAAGACAGCCTGAGCCAGCTTCGCTCTCTCAAGATTCTCGCCCGCCGGAACAGCCGCCACGACTCGTTTCAGCAAGGGGGTCACTCTGTCGCCCTGCGGTGAGTTGGCGAGGCTGAAGTAGAGATAACCGAGAGCCTGGCAAGAAGAGATCGCGTTGTGATAATCTCCGACCGCAAGAAACTCCTGAAAAACCTGCTCGACGACCTCGAGATGATGCGGGAGATCGTCCTTTCGGTCCGTGTAGTAAATGGTGTCGTAGAGTGCCTCGGCTGCTCGAGTTCGATGGCCGGCCAGGAGGTAAAGCTCTCGAGCCGTTCGACCGTCGAGAGCGGGCCCGGTATTTCGACCTCGTTTTTCCTGTAGCGAAGCGCTCACCTCATGGACACGGGCCAACACTGGACGAGCCTTGAGGTCGGGAATGAGAGGCCACAACGATTCAAACTCTTCCTCCGCCTTTTCCAATTGGTCCCGCGCCTCCCACAACTCCACCACTCGAAGGCGAGCCAAAACGCGCTGTTCAGGGCTGTCGGCGCGGCGAAGAGCTTCTCCGAAGTTCTTCAGGGCCAATTCATCGTTCTGGGCCGCCTCCTCCACCACACCTCGATAGAGATAGAAGTGATAGTCGTACGGTGGAGGAAAATCTCCGTGTTTCTCCCTTTCCAGTTCGGAGAGAAGTTGGCGGGCTTGAGTGTAGTCATCGAGTTCGCAATAAGCCTGGAGGCGGCTGACTCGCTCCTCTACGCTCTGACCGGTTAGAAGGGGAAGAGCCAGGTCTCCCCTGCCCTTCTCGAGCGCCTCTCGAGCTTCCGCCAGAGGCTCCGCAGCGGCAGTGCCCCAGCACAGAAAAATTATCAGAAGGACGAGTAGCCGATTCAAGCTCTCACCGAAAGACTCGAATCGCCGGCAGCCAACCTTTGTCTTTCGGTGTCCACCAGACAAAACGGGGACGGTAGATATCAGCTTCCGCCACCACGCGCTCCAGACTCATCGTATTGACGTTGTAGGAAACAAGGATCCGTTCGTCCACGGAAAGCTCGGGATGGGCCTTGGCGTTGTAAGCGAAAATATCATCCGTCACCTGCGGAGCGCGATAGATCTCGACCGGCTCAGACCACGGACCGGTCAACGACCGAGCGTAACGAGCTACGACCTGCCCACCCGTGTCGAAGCTACCGACATAGAGATATCCGCCGTCGCGAGTCCGGTGCACCGATGATTCCATGGAGGCTCCCACGAATTGAATCTCAGCCTTCCAGGGGTCTTTGACCCAATCGGCGCCGTTCCAAAAACGCCAAGTGCCGGAAAGACCCATTCGCCCGCGGGGTACCCTAGCCAAGATACAACCTCTCTTCGGCCCATCATCCTGAATTCCCAAGATGTAGTCCCAGGCGCCCTCCCTCAAGACAGCCGACCCGAACGTGAGCTGCTTACCCTGTTTCCGTTCAAAGAAAGGCAACTTCACGTACTCGCTCACCACCAAACGGTCCGTGTGCAGGCGAGAAGAAGCATACCAAAGCCCGACTTGTTTGAATCCAAATACGCCCCCGGCGTCCTTGTCGAACTGCCCCAACAACACTTGAAACTCCCTGTCGTAGGTGCCGTCCCACATCCAATACCAGCCCTCACGGTCGGGTGGAACGAAAGTAGGTGCCTTGAGAAAGGCCAGACCGTCCGCGACCTGGATAATGTGGGAGTTGTTCACGAACTCGAAATCGACATGGCCTCCGTCCACGACTTCGCCGATGAAGGTGTCGGAAAAGCTCCACAGGATCGAACCGTCCGAAAGGATGTAAGAGTAAGTCCCGTCGGCTCCTGTCCAGCCGCTCCGTCGGTTGAAGAGAGACTCATACTCGGGGGCCGGTACGACCTCCTGAGCGGAGCCGGCGATGCAGAGCGTGACTAGGAGTATCAGTAGCAGCCTGATCGACACATTCGCCCAAGCCAATCGGCTTCTAGTCCAACCCTTGAAAAAAGCCGTCGTTGAGTTCTCTCAACGTACCCGCGACCGATTCGATGTTCAAGGGCGAGACGCGTTCCATCACCCGTTGCTTCAAACGTTCGATCTCGTCCCACTTGCTGTCCAACACGCGCTGTCCGAGCTCGGTCAAACGATAGCCTCGATAGGGCATCCCCACGAACTCGAGGTAGCCGGCCGAGCAATACCATTCGCAAAGGTCTCGAAGATCGGCTCCGGGCAATCGAAACTCGGCAGCCAGCTCGGACACACTCTTCACTTCCCCCTCGATCTTCTTCAAAAACAGAATCTGCCTCAGGTTCAACTTGAAGGGAGAGAGGGTCCGGGTCAGATGTCCTCGAGCCTTTTCAGCCTGCTCCAGGAGTTCTCCGAGAAAATTAAGGGAAAGGTCCGCCTTGTCGTCGTCAGCCTGGCTCATGCGTGAGACTCCTTCTTTGCCGACAATGCTTTCTGCACAGCTTTCAGATCTTTGAGGAAATCCGCGCCGACCGCGTTGGTGAGCCTCTCGCCGAGCTCGACGTAGGCCTGATGACGGCTGTCGACATACTCCTTGCCGATTTCCGTCAACTCGATCATGACCGGAGCGTCGTCGGAATGAATCACCTCGAGAAAAGCGGCGTCTTTGAAACGCTGGAAAAGATCTTGACCGGTTTTGTTGTCCAGACCGCCGAGTCCGTTTGGATAGAGAAGTCTGGTCAGCGGTAGTCCGCCGTCGGCGTCCCGGATAGCTCTCAATATTTCGATATCACGCCAGGAAAAGTTGTACGGTAGAGCCACCTCGGCCAGTCTTTTCGCCACTTGAAGGGTCAAACTGTCCAGCCAGTAGGCAATGTTGTCCTGAAAGTCGTTTGTATTCGATTCTTTCTCCACGGATTCGGGGTTTTGTGTCACCCGCTACTCTTCCTTTCAGGACTTTTTAGGCTCCCGGGAATATGGTGGTAACAAGATGAGCGCGAAGCAGACCAAAATGAACCGACGCCAGTCCGGTCGACAGGCCCGTCAAACCGACGCCCTGCTCTCCACCGAGATGGTGCGGACTATCAATCTGTCCGAGTGCGGCGCTCGTCTCCTGCTGAAGAAACCTCAGCAGCTCAAACCTCGGATGTCGCTTATGGTGGAGCTTGATGAGGGAGAATATATTGCCCTGGTCTGCGAGCCGCGATGGCGAGAGCGAGTCGGTCGAAACCTCTTCGTCGTGGGCGTACGCTTCCCTGAAGGGCAACAAGATCTGGCCCAACTCAAGCTGAATTTGCGCCAAGCGGTCTAAACCCCGGCCTTTCGATGCCATCTATGTTAAACTGATTTGGTGAGACGTCACAAAACCGGGGGACTGACCCTCATTGAAATAGTTTTTGTCCTCCTTATCATGTCCGTCGTAGCCGGACTTGGACTTCAAGCCCTCAAACCGGGCAAAAAGAAAGCCTCCTCAGCCGGTCTCGCCACGGCGCTCGCCGACGAGTTTCGAAACGCCCGACAACTAGCGATCAAAAACGGCCATCCGGTAGCCATAGGCATACCGTCCGTCGGAACGGGGCAGGTGGCCGATTCCATCTATCAACTCGAAGGCTGGAACCTACCGTCGATCAACAGGGGGCGGTCGTTCCAAGGCGATTTCCCCGGCTTCGGCTTTTCACCGGCTCGCTTTACCGCCTCCGGGACCTGGGATGTGGGAACGGGCGCTCCTCTTATCTCCAAGTTCGGGAATTTTGATCTCGCCAACTGGATCCCCGCAGCCAACGCCAACGACGCCGTGTTCTGTTTTACGCCCGACGGGGGTGTCATGACAAACAGCCAACCTACTCTAGACGGGCGTTACACCATCATCGTCGCGGGCAATCTGATCATGTCGGGCAACTCCGCCGGCGGCGGAGACGAGCCGCGCGTCATCTACATCGACCAAGCGGGCGCCGTGGAGGTAGGACCTGGCCCGGCGAGCCTGGGGCCGGGAGGCAATATGAGCCTCAGTGCGGCCCGCTCGGCCTCCAGTCCGTCCGGAGCCGGAGTCTATATCTCCAGGATTATGGTGACACCGGATCCGGGTGGCTCCGCCAGTTTCGACGGTGTTTGCGTCCCCGGCCAGCACATCACTCTAGAGTTGTACGCTTACGAAATCGGTGGCCGCCAGCTGTTTGCCAAATGGACCCAACGTCCCCAAGGGGGTGCCGCCAACGGCACCTTCTCCTTCCCCGACGGCCAGGCCTCGATCGCCACGCTACAAGGCGAACTGGAGCGAATGGAGTATCTCGACAGCGCCCCTCCCGGGGTGGATTGGGGCACCGCTCCCACGCCCAGCGGTGGGGTGTGGCGAGGTCGTTGGACCTGGACCGTGCCGGTGCAATCGGTGCCCGGCGAATCGTGGGAATTGGAAGCCGATGTGAAGGATGTGACCGGGACCGTCAATATCCTAAACGGTCCGCCGCCCACCTTTACCACGGCACCCGCTCCAGGGGGTCGCCTCCTTGTCCAACGCATTAACCCGACCACCGGCCTCAGCGAGTTGGTCAGAATGAACCCCGACGGCAGCGGAGAACACGTCTTGACCGCGCCAAACGTGGAAGAGATCCTCCCTTCGGTGGATCGGAGCGGTACCCGGGTGGCCTACCTCTCTCGAGTTCCTCCGGCCACGGCGTGGTCGGTGCGGGTCCGAAACCTGGAAGGCGGGCAAGAGACCGAGATCGCCACGCCGGGAGACTTTACCTCGGTCTCTTTATCCCCTAACGGCCGATGGGTCAGCTATCACGACAACGCCGCTCCCGGGAGCTTGATAACCCGAGAGGTGAAGACGAGCGGCCCGATTCAGTTTAGCCTCCCACAATCTTGGACCGTCGGCGGCAACTTGAAGAGCCGCACCGGCTGGAGTGAAGATGAGCATTACATGTTCTACGGCCACAACGGAGACATCAATATCGTGGACCTCACGGCCGCTGACCCGGCCGCCTCGTCAGCTCACTACTTCGGTCCGGTCAACAACCCCGGAAGCCCACCGGTGCCGAGAGAAAACCTCTTTGCCCCCACCGTCTTTCGAGTGCCTGGTACATCGGACTACCGAATCGCCTTTACCATAGGAAGTACCGACCCGGTGCTGGCGCACATGCCTTTCACCGGACCCGGTTCCATCGGTGGGGACAATCTGGACGCTCCGAGCACGATGAGAATCGTCGACATCAACGGACCCGCCGCCACTTCCGGCAGCGGCGACCAGGAGGACAACTACCCCTCCATCTCCTCCGACGGCTCTCAGCTCATCCTGCCCCGAAAGGACGCCTTCGGTCCCACTCAAGAAGCCATCGTGATTCCCTGGAACGGCACGGAAAACAACTTTTACGGTCCTCCGACGGAGACTCTGGCCGACATCCTCTACTGCGTCTGGGTACCCGACTCTCAGTGAAACCGAGGGGAATCCTGATCGCCGAGGCGGTGGTGGCCTCGTTTCTGATGCTCTTCGCTTTCGCAGCGGCAGCCGCTTTGTTTGACGCCGCACTTCGTTGGGAGTCGGACAGTGGCAACTATCGCAAAGCGGGGCTGGTCGCGGAGCGAAAAATGGAAGAGTTGAGGGCTCAAGCCTCGGACATCGGTGCCGGCGGTACCTTCGCCGGCCGCATCGACGGCCTGATTGGCGGCCCCCACCCGGACTACCTCGACGCTCCGGGCTTCACCATCACCGTCACGAGTCTGCCCAACCGGCACCTGACCATTCCCGCCAACGGTCTCACTCCGAGCGACGGCGTTCACAGTCCCTGCAGCACCTTTTTTACCGCGCCCGGGCCCCCTGGTGCCCCCCACCCTTTCGACCCCAACGGCGACCATCAGAGGAACCGAACCTACGCAACTTATCCCTTTAGCCGTCCGATGCCCCAAAGCTATCGGCTAGTTCAGGTATCTGTCGCCTACGGGAACGGACCCACCCCCCGAACTTTCGAGCTTGTTTCCCTAATCGGCGACCCGCTTCCACCGGCCTCCAACGTCGTCCCGAACGTCAACAGTTCGGTGGTGGTCACGCGCACCGGGCCGGGAGGAACACTCACACCGTCAAATCCCACCACAACCTTCGACGTCGCTGTCCAGACAGCGAGCGGCGCGATCGTGGAAGAGGTCTCCGCCATTTGGAACATCACCCCGACCAGCACGGGCTCCGGCAGACTCTTCACCCTCGACCCTAACGGCACCCAGTGCAGACTCGAGTTGGGCCCGTCACCGTATGCCGGCACCGAAATTTCGGTAGCAGCGAGAGTGAGGTATCGCGGGGTGGAAGCGATCGGCACTTCCGCAAATGTGGGAGTGAGCCCATGAGACACAAGCGAGCAGGCGCGTTTAGCCTGATGGAGCTTCTCGTCGTCTTGAGCCTCACCGGGCTGGTCCTCGGTCTGGTGGCGACCCTGGTTAGTAAGACCTACGAAACGATGAAGTTCTTGCAAGAGAAAAGCCAGACTCTTCAGTCAGCGACCCTGGGACTGGAACGGCTGAGTTCGGAGTTGAGAGAAGCCGTTGGACCGGTAGCGACGTCCCCTCTGAGTTTTCGCAAGGTCGATCCCCAAGCAAACGAGGTGGTGGGGGCCGATCCGCTGGATTTCGTCGGCTTCGAGCTTTGGGATCGAAACTACGGCGCCACCAGCGAACTAGCCACAGTGCTTTACAGCGACGTCATCTCACCAAATCAGTTGACCCGTCGTGTGACTTTTAGAGGAAACTCCATGGACTCGATCGTGGCCACCTCGGTCAACGCCTTTCAGGTGGCCAGACCGTTCGCTGCCCAGAACAGTTTCGAAGTCACACTCACTCTGGAGGAGAAACGAAAGCTCGCCACCTTCACCACGGTCGTCACCTGCCCTGGAGTCGCCCCGTGACAAGGAGAAGAGAGCGAGGTTCCATGGTGGTGGCCGCGCTGGCCCTCTTCACCATCCTGTTGGCTTTGGGCCTGGGCTTGATGTCCGCCCAGTCGAGTCGAATGAAAGCGGCTCGCGCTCAGGGCGATGCCCTCCAAGCCAAAGCCCTCGCCCTGGCTGCCTGGGACGATGTCCGCGTCAAACTCGGTAAAGACCTGTTCTTCCCTCCCGCCACCCGTGGTCAGAACTACTTCAGCTACAGCGAGGACGTCTATGACAAGGACGACGACTTCTACGGGAGCTACACCGTCATTATCGACACCCGTTTTCAGCGGCTGGGTCGTACGGGCAACGGTACGACTCCCTCTCAAGTCAACGTCTACGACGGGTTTTATATCATCACTTGCGTGGGCAAGGTAGGCCGGCGAGACGAAGAGCCGTCGGCCGAACGAAGCATCAGGTTTGAGGTAGATATAAAGACCTTCGAAGTCATTCGGGTAGAAGACAGGGGCAGTCTTTAACCCACTTGATGCGCGGGAGCGCGAAGAATTCTGTTCTGAAGTTGCTCAGATCCGCATTGGGGCTCGCCTCGAGGAGCGGATACACCTCCCTGGTATTGAGCACCGGAGAGGTGAGAACCGATGCGGAGCTGAGCGGCTTCAGGACGGAAGGCGAGCGATCCCCGCGCATCAAGTGGGTTTAACCGTCCTCGGAGGCCGGGTGTTGGTCCCAGATTTTGCGCTGTCGCAGGAGGTACTCTCGACACCAGGCCATGACCGTGGGACCCGGATCGTAGCGGAAGTGGGGTTCGGGATAGAAGTAAGGACTCACCGTGTCGGCAAGGTCCGTGTAGTCGGAGAGAAAGAAGTTTCCCAAGGCCACCTCTTGATGGCTGAACACTCTCCACACCGGCAGTCGATACTTTCGAAGCAGCTGATCGGTCAAGTTGAAGGCTGCCAGGAGTTGCAAGGGGCGGCTAAGCAGATCTTTCTCATCCGTGGCCACCATCTCGATGGCCAGAGCACAGTAGTCGACGCCGTAGGTGCCGCTGGTGGTCCGGTTTTCCGGAGCCAACTGATAAATGGTGCCGTCCTTGTCCACCATATAGTGCACGGAAACGAGGCTGGTGACCGGCCGTTGATTTCCCACGGCCAGGGCGCTCGGTCGACTGAAGGCGTAGATGATCGATTCGGCGTCGTCGATCACGGTGAAGTGCAAAACCACCATGGTAGGAAAGAGGGTCACCGTATCCCGACCGTACAGTCTGCGGTTTCGCTCTCGATCGGCCGACTCGTAGTACTCCAGCGGCAGCCAGCGAGGGACCGGCTTTTTGTCGGAACCGGCGCCGTTCACGAGACTCCAGGGAAGCGGCTTGATATCAGGGGCGATGCCCAGCAAAAGCATGGAGCGCGCCTGCCAGGCCGCGGTGGCGGATTGGTCGATGTTCTGCAGAACCAAGGCCAGATAGAATAGAATGGGAATCACGCTAACAGCCCCTCCGACCACGACTCTCCCCAGCGACGCATCCCTTCCATGACCAGTCCGGAGCGACCGGCAACAGTCAACTTCTCCTTGTACTCCAAAATCCAACAGGCCAGAGCTTCCGCCTCCATCGGAGCGGCGATGAGTTCGCTCCTCTCCCAAGAGCCGCTGCAATCCCGCGCCTCCAAATCGGCCAGACCGCATTCAATCCGAGCCAGACAAACCAGCTGAAAAACACCGACTTCTTCTCCGTAGACCAGCCCCAGACATCGCAAATCAAGCAGCTCCGACGGCTGGAGACCGAGTTCTTCCCAAGCCTCTTGCTCCACCGTGTCCAATGGATGTTGGTCCGGCACCATACTTCCCGCAGGGCAGAGATGGAACCGGCCCGGCAAGGCCGCTACTTTCTCGCTCCGTTTCTCGATCAGATAGCCGTCTTGGCAACGGATAAGACAAGAGACGGCGAGAGTTCGGCTTCGAACACCCCAGTGAGCATTCCGTTTCAAGAGGACCGAGTCGAAATAGCTTCGTCGACTCACCTTAAGCGCAATGGAGTCGCCCAACTCCCAGGACTCAAGTCGATAGGTGGGGCCGTCGGTCACCACCCGTCCCGCCCGTTTGAGGCTCTCCACCGCAGCCGGTATACAAGCCAACTGTTCCTCAGAGAGGTGCAAGGTGGAGGCCACTTCCTCCACTCGCACAGCCGAAAGCGCCCCCACGCCCAATACGCGGATGCGCCCTTCCGGCCCGCCCATTCGCACCTCTCGAAACTGCATACTCACGATTTTCACCGCACGAAAAAAGCCCCTTCCCGAGGCTGACGTTCCGCACTACTCTCGGAAGGGGCTTTCGTCGTTGGTTAGGTTCTTACATCGCCGACATGAGACGCTGGGCAATACCGGCGATCTGGCCGGCCCGGTCAGTACCGTTCACGGTCCTTCTGGCGTTGTGGAAGTCGGTTTGCTGGTTGTTGATATAGCTTCCCAGCCCACGTCCGGTGAAAGTTCCTTGCATCATTCCACCAACCAGGATCTGAGCCGCGACTTGCGGATTCTCCACCTGTCTGGGGTTGTTGACCAGGTCCATTCCCAGTCGACGAGACCAGTCGGTATAGTTGCGACGGCCGGTCAGCTGGACGTACCCACGACCTTTGTAACGCACACCGTCCCCGGGCTGAGTATTACCCAGGCTGCTCCGCCCCTCGTAGGCGCGGCCGGAAGCGAACTCTTCCATGTGCTTGCCGGCGCCCGACTCGTGGGTGGCGGTAGCAAGGATGTAGGCCAGCTGCGCTTGGTTTTGCACGCCTTGCCGCTGGGCTTCCTGAACGATGAACGGGAAATGTTGTCTTGCCGATTGTTGCAGGTTCTGGGGCAGCACGCTGACCAGCCTGTTGACGTCGATGTTGCCCACACGACCGGACGGTCCTCCGGGGATCGGTCCCATCGGTCCGGGGCCCATGCCGCCGGGGCCTCCAGGTCCACCGCCGGGATAACCTCCGCCGTTCGGGTAGCCTCCACCCATCGGATATCCGCCACCCATCTGGCCTCCGCCACCACAGCCGCAGCCGTTACCGAGAAAGCCACCAAGCGGGGAGCCGCCTCCCCCGGGGAAGCCTCCACCCATGGGAGGACCTCCGCCCATGCCGAACTGACCGGGACCCATTTGCATGGGGAAACCGCGACTGCCCATGAGCTGACTCATCATCTGCATCATGGTCATCATCATTTGCATCATCTGCATCATCTGGTTGCCGCCGCCTGCCGGGAAAGCACCCATGGCACCGGGTCCTACCCCACCCATAAACGGGTTTTGGTAGGCTCCGCCGCCCAATTGAATGTTGAAGTTCATCCAATCCTCCAAATTAAGTTAGTCTTGCCAAGAGTATAGTTTAGATGGAGGGTCGACCCAAGGGATGAATGGGCCATGCCGGTAATGTTTACAATCTTTTAACACAAACGAACAGTTGGCCGGACAAGATATCCGGCCAACTTGGAGATGCGATCGAAGTAGGTAGCAGTTTAGCCCATCGCTTGTAGAATCTTCTGGGCGGTCTGAGCGAACGTCCCGGCCTTGTCGGTTCCGTTGACAATGCGACGAGCGCCCGTGAAATCCGTCTTGGACCCGTTGATATAGTCATCCAGTTTCTTGCCGGTGAAGGTACCCATTTTCATGCCGCCCACCAGAATCTTGGCCGCCGTTTCAGGGTTGCTGGCCGCCTGGGGGTTGCCCACCAGGTCGATGCCCAGACGGCGGGACCAATCCTTGTAGTTGTTGCGCCCGGTGATTTGAACGTAGCCGCGGCCCTTGTAGCGGGTGCCGTCTCCGGACTGGGTGTTGCCCAGGTCTCTTCGACCCTCGTAGGCGCTTCCGGAAGCGATCTCTTCCATATACTTACCGGCACCGGACTCGTGGACCGTGGTAGCCAGGATGTAGGCCAGTTGAGCTTTGTTTTTGATACCCTGCTTGTTGGCTTCAGCCACAATCGCGGGCCAGTGCTTTCGGGCGTGCTGACGGTAGGGAGCATCGATGGCGTTGACCAGATTCTCAACGTTCACGTTGCCCACGTTTCCGGCCGGTCCGTTGTAAAGCCCTTGAGCACCGCCTGCACCGTTGGCACCACCGCCACCAGCCGCGGCCCCGTATCCACCGGGGGCACCACCGAAGGCCCCGCCGGGGCCTCCACCGCCGCCGAGAAATCCGGTGAGAGGAGAGCCGGGCATCCCACCGCCGAAGCCGCCGGGACCACCAAAGTTGCCGGGCATCATCGACATCGGCGACTGGCCGCCGCTCATCATCATCTGCATAAACTGCATCATGACGCCCATCATCATATTCATCATCATTCCGAAGCCGGACATCATCATGTTTTGGTTGCCCATTCCGAAGCTGCCGGGGTGCGCGCCGTAGCCGGGCATCATCTGTTGGGGTCCCATGTTGATATTCAAGTTGAGCATATTTGGAAAACCTTTCATTCGGTTGTTTGAATGAATCTTAGGTCTTCGGTGTGGAATTCAGATGGAATGAGCCTCGCATGTTGTTAACATTCAAGGAGAAACGGCTCTAACGCTTGGTGCTCTTGCTCAAAGAGGCCTATTCCGGGGCCCACTCGATCTGATAGACGCCGTCCCTCATCAGGGTCAGAGGACCGGCCGGCATCCGCAGAACGACCTCGACCACTCTCACGTCCGGCTGCAGCTGCGGCAGATAAACTCGGTCGATATGAACAACCTTCTCGGGCCGGGAGAAATCCTCGGGGCCGACCTGCCCTCCGAAATGCTCGGAACGACCGAAAGCGATGTGAAGACCCAGCTTCTCATCGAGCAAGACGACCCCGGTCGGCTCGATGCCGAGATCGCCCAGCACGCCCAGACCAAGTTCGGCGATGTTGCCGTAAGCGGGCTCGGCTTGGAGCGCCTCTCGTTCTGTTTGAGAAGTTGAGTTATCGCTCAACACTTCCACTGCACGGTTGTTCTCGATGCGGTAAAGGACGACGTCCCCGCCGAACTGCACTGGTAGGACTCCCTCGCTGCGGCTCGGTTCGTTCTCCCCTTCGTAAGGCACGATGTAGGCTTCTCCCGAAGGGAGGTTTCCGGCCGTTCCCGGTTCGGTGATCACTCCGCCCGAGGCGTGGCCGGTTCGAAACCGCAGGTCTAGCGTCAGTCGATGGCTCGTCTCACCGACCTTAAAAACGAAGTCGCACGCCTCCGCGGTGTCCACAAGCTCCTTAAGCTGGTGAACTCGGCGGTTGATCATCTGGTAGTCGAGGGCCAGGGCCGGAATCATGGCGCGGGTGAAGCCGGGCATGGTGGCTGCACGAAATCCATACCGGCGAGCTCCGACTTTCATGGGGGCCGTGGCCGAAAACTTTGAAGGGACGATAAGAATCTGATATTGCTGGAAGACGGACGTCAGCGGACTCTGTTCCGGGAGGTCGTCGGCGCTTTTCGGGAGGGCGGTCAAGAGAGAGACTCGCTCCGGGAGGTCGGCGTTGTTTGCCCGGGGGTTTCGATAGCCGAAAAGGCTGACTTTCTCCAGCCCGAGTCTCCCCGCAGCAGGCCCCAGTTTCTCAAACCAGTCGAGAGCCAGGCTACGGCGATCGGCCCAGTTCGGGTCGTCGGGTACTTCTTGGTCTGGGAAGTCGACCAAAATGGCCAGCGCTTTGTCGTCCGGCCGCGGCTTGAAAACGCGGTCGACGAGGTTGAGAAGTTCATCGGTTGAGAGGTCCATGAAGAAGACTTTAGGCTCTGTGGGCACTCGGCCTTCTGTCAGCGGACCCTAAATGAAGTAAGCTTCATCCTGCTCGATCCGCGAAAGGATCCAGTCGAAATCGCCTCGGGTAATATTGGATTGGCAGTACCCGCAGACACCCACTTGAGTCACCTTATCCAGAGGAGCGCCGCAGCTAGGACATCGAGCAGCGTCCCTATCCTTGCTAGTGACGCCGGCTCTTCGAACGAAAGTCCAGTACTCCGAAAACTTGCGGGTCTGCTCAGGCGAGCCGGACAGCACCTCCCCGCTCTCGGCGGAGACCGTGTAGTCTTTCATGGAGGCGAACATCCTCAAGGTGATACCCTCGAAATACTTGTCCACGGTCACCTGGGAAAGCTGGACGTCGGTGACGGAGACATCCTCCAACACGTTTCGATATCCCATTCTCCTGTAGCAGTCCATCCAGTACTGATGTTGGCCGAATAGATAGTCCGTCTCCAGCGGTCGGGCCCGCTCCCATTTCAGCTCCGTCCAGGCTGCTTGTAGAGTGAGGAAAGTCTGCCGGGCGTAATCTTGGAAACTCTCCAGTTGGAAATCCGAGTCACGACTCTTGAGGGCGGTCAAATCTGCTTCCAGTGTGCGGCTGCGTTCAGTCGGCAGATCGGTTCCGACTTCCATTCCGCTCGAAGACAGAACCACAGGGGGCTTAGCCGTCGACTTCAGATGGCGAAAGTCTGTGAGCAACCAGCCCCACCGGCCCGTGTTCACCGCCTGGTCGCAGAACGAACAGTGGCCGTCCTTGTCGATCCCACCGGTATTACCACAACTCGGACAGGCCAGAGTATAGACCGTCTCCGGAGGGTTGGTTTTTACCCCCTCGGCCCTTTCCAAAGTCAGCCGATCGACAACGTAGAGATCGTTTCCGTTCACCTGGCTCAAGTTCGACTCGATCTCGATCTCCACGCTCTCGACACCGGCCCGCCGGTGAATACCCAGAAGGCGTGTGGAGCCGATGATCACGGCGTCCACACCCCCGCCGGTCCCAGACTGCAGGCGAGTTCTCAGCCCCTTTTCGAGATAGCCACCTATCTCGGAAAGGTCTTGGCCCATTTGAACGAGCAGCTTGCAATAGAGCGAGTTGACGAAATCGAGAAACAGAGTGGTGCTAAAGTTCGGGTCGTGCTTGGCCAATTCGGTCAGACTCGGAGGGCGACGTCGCTCCACCGAGTTGGCCGCCGACCAGTTTTGAAGTTCGCGGAACTGTCTGTCGACATGGCTGCCCTTGAACTTGGTGTAGTAGATGATGGCACACACTATCAACAGCGGTATCCCCACCTGCGGATAGTAGAAGATAAGCCGGATGAGCAGTTCCAAGATGAAACCGATAGCGCCACCGTCGCCTCCACCGTCGCCCGAATGACTGGACCCTCCGCCCGAATAGCTCTCCCCACCGCCCACTCGCGCCAGAGCGGGAAGGGCGAGCGCGGTCAACCAAAGACCGAGCCAGAAGCGCATCATTCCTCCTCCTGAACGGGGCTATCGGGCAGTTCGTTGAGGTCGTTCTCGAGCCGAGGGAGTTGCCGGCTCAAGGGGCCTTTCAGGGCCTTCAGGAGGTCCATCAAGTTGGAAAGAAGCTCTTCTTCGCTGGAAGCGCGCCCGAACTTACGCTCCCACTCCTTCCAGAGGCTCGGTACGATTTGCTGTTCCAGCGTCTGGTCCGGGATCATCAACAGGGTGCGCTCAAATCGACTGACCAGAATGAGTAAGCCGGTGCGGCCGCTGGTTCGGCCGACTCCCAGTCGAACAAACTCACTGCGCGCGTTCTTTGTTGTTTCCCGCTCTCTTCGGCCGGAGGTCAGAAAAAGTCGACGTATCGGAGCGATTCCGGAACTTAATAGAAATCCGAGAAGAGCGCAAAACAGCACATTGATCAGGATCCAATCCGGATGGAAGTAATAGGGCGACCAAATTTTGTAAGCAAGGAGCCCGAGGGCAAAGAGCAGGCTCCAAAGAAGATCCAGATCTCGGTATCCGGATGAGGCTTTCCGCACCGACACCACGACCTCGGCTGAGGACCCCGACTCAATCTCCTTGACGGCCTCTTCTATCTTATCGACGAAATTCTCCCGCACGAGCCGTTATTAATCGCGAACACGTAAAGTCTTGTCTTCCGGTCGCCACAAGTTGGAAACAATTTGTTAACTTCGACGAGCAAGATCAGGGCCTTCCACCGATCTGTTCTTGATAGTCTCTCCCTGTCAGACAGACGACAACGAAAGAGGGTCGAAATATGAATCTCAATCCAACGATACGATACACTAAGAGCCCCAGACCGGAGGAATATCGGAACAACCTTCCTTCCGAGAGTGGGGAGGGGGCCGCCGTGGGGAAGCTGTGGGCCGCGATGGACAAGGTGGAGGCTCAAATCAAGAACGGTGAACCCGTCTCTGCTCCCCATCCGTATGGTCCGGATATCTCCGCTTCGGAGATCACTGAGATTCAGGAGTCACTGAGGTCGGAGAGTGGCTGGATCTCGTCATCGTGGGAAAAGTTCGGGCCGAACTCGAGCGCCGGTGAGCTTTCGATAAGGCAAGTCTCCTCGGTGCTGAAAGGGGAAAGCGCCGATCTCTTGAGCGAGGTCGAAACGCAGAGCCGGCAACACGACGCTCTTCAAGAATCGAGCCGAACTGAGGCCGCCCAAAAGGCCCGTAGGGAGTTTCGAAAAGGGTTAGGAAGCCTCGCGGCTACCACGGGGCTGATGACGATCTTTACCGCCGCCGGCGCCGCCGCCGGCGCGATTGTCGGTCCGATCGGCCTGCTTCTTGGAGGCACCATTATGGCGGGCCAGTCTAGCGGGTTATGCGGATGGCTGGGCTGAAGTTTTGGAGAGTCAGGAAAAAAGCCGTTCGCTCGGTTGGCTTTTTGGGAGTAGAGAGCTTAAGTCGCCTTCATAAAACTTTCACACTTTCCCCAAAGTTCTTCGCAATCTCATTCTAAGCTAAAGAAATAGTAACCAATACGAACGGAGCCGTCTTATGAAAACCATACTACCCACTCTCCTTTTCTCTCTCTTCCTGTTCGCAGGATTCGCTCAAGCAGCCGGAGCCCAAACAGCCGCTCAGGCCAAGGGAGCTTACGACACCAACGGAGACGGAGTTCTCGACGAAAACGAACGCTCGGCCGCCAAACAAGCGCTCACCCAGAAATTCGACACCAATGGAGACGGTCAGCTTTCCGAACAGGAAAAGGAGCAAGCCAAGAATCAGCTCCGGCAAACGGCCATCACCCTGTTCGACACCGACGGGGACGGTCAGCTTTCGGAAGCTGAGCGTGAACAGGCTCGGCAGACCATCAGAAGCCGGATGCAACAGCGTGGCGGACAACGAAATTTCCGTCGCTAAGCCCAGGCTAGCCTACCGTCCGCTCACCGTAGCCGGCGGCTCGAGCTGCAGCACAAGCTCGTCGCAGGGGCTCGAAATGTTCGCCACATTCGCGTAGAAACGCCTCTAATTGGGGAGTTTCTACCAATCGCTCACCGGCCAGGTCTGTCTGCATTCCGTCGGCCGCCAGCAAGACCCTTGCGCCTGCGGGAAGATGGGGCGACTCGACTTCGTCAAGTGCCACCCCGTAATATACGGGAACCAACGTTCCCGGCTTGCGATTCTCCCGGTCCACCAAGCACCAGCGGCACCGCCTGTCGTAAGCCGAGCCCGACTCCAACGGTCGAGACAAAGCAAACTGAGAGCCCGCCGGAGCCTGAGCCACCGGACCATCGTCCATCCAGATCTGATCGTCCACAGAGCCCTCGTCTCGGCAAGGCTCGACCCCCAACAGCCTCACATAATCTTTGATATTGGGGGCTACCGTACTATGTACCGAAGTTACTTGCCCCCACGGGAGCGCCATGATGGAGTCTTTCATCACGGAAGTGGGTCCAAGAAAAGCGGGCTCCCCCTCTCCCACCAGTGATAAGATTCTCGGTCCGTTGCCATACTGTGCCTCTGGATGGTTGGCGAGAAATCCGTCGCTGAAAATCGGGATAGGACTGTATTGACAACGCTTCAAAACGGCTGAGTGGAGGCGGGATGCTCCGCTGATGGAGAGCCGAGGTTTGAACTTCCACCAACTCGACTGCCATTTGCGATGAAAAGCAGCCACACCCGGATAGCGACCCGCCGCAGAAGTCAACTCCGAATACTCGAAGCGATCTCCCATCATCTTCAAATAGTCCAAAAACTCTGCTTGGGAATCTCTCGGCGGAAGGAGCTGCAGCGCTTCCTCTCCTTCGGTGAAGTCGAGCCTGTAACCACCGTCTTCATCCTGGTATTGAAAGGTCCAGTCTCCGGCCTCGGAGGCTGCTCGAAGACCTATATCGAGAAATCCGGAACAAGCTTCACCCGGTCCGGTATAGCGACTCAATGGCGAGCCCGCCGGCAGGGGAAAGGTGACCGAGAGTTCGTTGCGTCCGGTCTGAACGACGGCGCAAAGCGCTTTACAGTAGACGGCCGCTTGGATGAACTTGAGCGGAATCCATTCGGGCCCGGAGAGTTGATATCTGCTCAGGTTGCGTCTTGCTTGAGCTCGGTCCACGGTAAAGCTTCCCGTGTCTTGGTATTGACCTTCAGTGAATACCGACTGGAGAAACCGATCGAGTTTGGACATTGGCGAGGCACTTTCTACCGCCCCCGGTCGATCCCTGGGGAACTTTCAGCGGCTCTTTATGTAAACGGCGAAGACCAACCAGAGCCCACTCAGCGTCGAACAAGCTGTGAGTATGCATATTGGCGGTGTGAGATTTGACCACCGAAGAGGGAGCCCCCGGGGCGTCCCATTCATAACGGTAATACCAAAAGAGCTTCCGTCGTCATCCCGGCAATTCGAAGAGAGTAGTTCACAGCTATACTTTTCTGAAAGAGCTCCCCTTCCGGGCCGTAGTTACAAATTGTGAGCGCGCACACAGCACAAGAAATGCTCCCCGGCTAGATTGGGATTTCAGCCAATCCAAGGGAGATTTCTATGAAGAAAACTATAAAAAGCGTCCTAGCTAGCGTGGTCATAATGGCTAGCCTCGGTGCGGCCCCAGCGGCCGCCGAACCCCTCGAAGTGCCGGGCCGAGGAAACGTTATCATCACTTTCCCCAACGGAAAGGCCTCGTTCGCCGACCGTGTGGTGGATTTTCAAGTCGGCTCACCCGCTCCCTCCAGCCCGAGTTATTACGATGCCAACACAGCTCTCGGGGTCCCGAGCGGCTCCAAGGGAACCGAAAACTGTTCCCTTGGGAAAGGGGGAGTTCTCACCTTGGAGTTTGTGGACAACCGCCTGGTGGACGTCGGTGGGCCCGACCTCTTCATCTTCGAAGACGGACCGAGTGTGGAGAGGACGCTGGTCGACATTAGCCCGGATGGGAACACCTGGTACGAGATCGGTGATGTGAGCGGCGGCCGAGCCTATATCGATATTCGTCCTCATATCCCGGATTCCACAATGCAATTCCGGTTCGTGCGATTGCGCGACGATCCCAGCCAGGGCGACAACGGTAAATTTGCCGGAGCCGACATCAACGCCGTTGGAGCCATAGGTTCGATCAATTCGGGGTTTGAGAGTAGCGGCAACAATCAAGGACCGCAAGGCAACGACACCCAGACGCCCGCCACCGCCCTGGTCCTCGACGCTGTCACTTTCTTTCTGCCAGGTGAGAATCAAGGTGCCTGGGGCGACACCTATCCTCAAAGAATCACAGCCGGGATCGATTCCAACACCATGGGTGGAGGTGCCCTCCAACTCGGCGACGGCGGAACTGTGGTCGCCTTGTCGAGCCGAGGGTTGGTGAAGAATGTAGCGGGACCGGACCTGGTCATCTACGGAGAATTGGTTGGACCCCTCCAGGTGGACGTCAGCTCCGACGGTCGTTCCTGGACCACCATCGGGACCGCGACCGCATCCAACAGGACGCTTGATCTGGGCGCCCTTAACGAAGTCAAGTTCGTGCGTCTGATCGACAAAATGGATTCTCGCGCGGGGTCACGGATCGATGCCATCGGTGTAGTGCAGGTGCGCCCTTACAAGTAGGACCCGCGAAGCACCATGTTTAAAAATTTATGACACAATTCGTCTGCACACGGATAGGCGCTCAGCGCCGAGCCCGCCGGCAAAGGAAAGGTGACCGAGATTTCGTCGCGCCCGAGATTGTCCAAGGTAAAGCTGCCCGTGTCTTGATATTGTCCTTCGGTGAATACGGACTTGAGAAACTGGTCGAGTTTGGACACATAGAGAGTGTTTTTCTATGGGCCTTGCTGTCCTTGCCGTTTTCACAAGAAACCTCACGTCCTCGACTTGAAGAAATCCTCGTTGGCCTGAATAAAGTGCTCCTGTCCCTCCGGGACATCGTCCTCGGGGAAGATAGCTTCCACCGGACAGACAGGCAGACAGGCTCCGCAGTCAATGCACTCATCAGGGTCAATAAAGTACATTTCAGCTTCGTCGTTCGAATGAATGCAGTCTACGGGGCACACCTCCACACAGGCTGCGTCTTTTACTCCAACACAAAGTTGTCCGATTACATATGTCATGCCTAAAGCATAGTGAAGCGAGCGTCTCATGGTCTGTGATCAAGCAACGAATCTAGATCACAGATCGGTCAGTCGACCTCGATCGAGAATGCGAAACTTGCCGTTGAAGCGCTCGATCCAACCCAACTCCTCAAACCGATTGAGCGTCCGACTCACGCTCTCCCGAGTCACGCCGAGGAGTGAGGCCAGTTCTGAGTTCGGATGGAGACGACCCTCTTCGCCGGCGCGCGCTTCCCGGGTGAGGTAGTTGGCTAGACGGCGTTCAAGCGGAGAGTGCGCCATCTCCTCTAACCTCTGTTCGAGAGATTGAATACGTGACGCGAATTCCGCCAGGAACGATAGCGCCAGATCGGGATAGTCCTTGACCAGGTCTTGCACCTTCTGGAAGGGCAGGCTCAGGATAGTCGTTCCTCTCTCGCACTGCGCAAAAGAACTGTAGGTCCTTCCCTTTCCAAAGATGGCCGCCTCACCAAGCGTGGAGTACGGAACCACAACGGCTAGAAGGCTCTCCTTCCCCTCAGGAGAGAGCCGAAAGACACGCACTTTCCCTTTCACCACAAGGTGCAGCGCCGTACATGTCTGTCCCGGTTGAAAGACGAATTCTCCCTTCAGGTAGCCCCGAAAAGAGGCCGTCTCCGCGAGCTCTTGTAGCAGAGAATCTTTCAAAGCACGAAAGGCCGGTACCCGGGAAAGATAACCCCTCATTTTACTACCGCCCTGCTGTCTCGACGAGACGACCGCTCCTAGCTCTCTCAGGATGCGGTCAAGGTCCGATTGCCGGAAGGTCCGCCAACCTCGCCAATCCCTCCCAACGTCGGATACCCTGCCATCACGAAACCAACGAAGTAGGGTGGCACGACTCACACCTAGCCTGTCGGCGGCTTGACTTGAGTTGAAAATTTCAGGGGTGGACATTTGCATATATTTAAACATACCTTTGTTACGCTGTCACGTCGGAGCTTGACCTGGTCGTCCCGAAATGAAGGCCAGTCCAGCGGAAGCCTCAAAGTCACCGATAGAAATGGAAAGGGAAACTCTCAAAAGCTGGGCCGAGCCTCTCTGGGACCGATTTCTCAAGCTGCCAACTGATTTTGGGCTCATCGGTGGAACCGTCTCTCAAGAACTCACCCTGTACGGGCAAGAATTCGACTACAGTGTCGCGCTCTTTCCCTTATCAGAATTTCACGGACTGAAGCACTTCTTCTTGTTCACACTATTCCTCGAGTACCACGAGGTTAACCTACTGCATGGCTGGCAGACGAAGTTCACTGCTCGGCCGATGGAAGAGGCTTTGAGCGAGATGAAGCCATGGCCCGGAGAAGCTATTTCTGCCAAGCGGCTTCTGGAGCAGTTAGAGGAACAGAGCTTTCCCCCCGAGGTCATCAATTGGGTTTCGGAACGGCATTTGGAAGAGTGTCGAGCTTTTGTAGGAAGCGACGACTGCAGCTGTGTAGGATGGTGTAGCGAAGGGTATTTCCATATTTTTGTGTGGTAGGCCATTCTTGGCTCTCCCCTTCACAACAGGTCGAGATGAACTGGGCGAGAGTCGGGACGACTGTTGAGGCTCGTTTCCGAGTGGTTGTTAGCCTCGCCACAGAGCGGGCAGTCTTCGGGGTGATGCGATTGGCCGGTCAAGTTCGCTTCTTTTTATTCTTCAAAGTCGTGGTCGCCATCCAAAGCCCACTCAAGGTCGAGCATGTCGATAGCAAACTAAAGAGAAGTAAGAGAGCCGTCTTCCAACTCCCCGCGAAGTTGAAGAAATGGGCGTGCCGAATCCATCTTGTCTTAGCCGACGGGGGTGGGGGTTTCGTCACCTCTCCGGTTTGCGCGTCCACTCGAAACGACCCTTGTTTTCCAAACACGGAGTAGCGAGCGCTTTCGCCCCGCTGCTCCAAGGTTATGGCAGTCGGCTCGCAGGGCTTTCCCAAGTGCTTATCCACGGCAACGACTGCCCCGGCAGGCGTTAGACTCACCTGCCGGGCGTCGATGGCGACGTACGGCTCCCCCTCGATAGCGTCCGGAGGGATGGCCAGCAAAAACCCGCTGACACTCCAAGCCAACACCGGAATGCTGACAGCTAATCCCAACCAAACGTGCAATTGACGGAGCCAGTTTCTTCGCTTTAGTCCCAGCTGAGTGCTCCCCCGTTCTGATACTCGGTGACCCTCGACTCGAAAAAGTTCTTCTCCTTATTCAAGTCGATCGCTTCCGACATCCAGGGGAAAGGGTTGTCGGTGGGAGTAAAAAGCGCCTCCAGGCCCAGCTGGGCACAACGCCGGTTCGTGATAAACCGCATGTACTGCTCACAGAGCTCGGCGGTCAGTCCGAGGAATCCGTTCGGGATGGTGTCGCGCCCGTACGCACACTCCAACTCGCACGCCTCTTTCAACATGCCGCGGACCTCGCTCTGAAAAGCCGAAGTCCACAACTGCGGGTTCTCTTTCTTGATCTGGTTGATGACGTCGATGCCGAAGTTCAGATGAAGCGATTCGTCACGCAAAATGTACTGATACATCTCGGCGATTCCCACCATTTTATTACGCCTTCCCAAAGAGAGAATCTGAGCGAATCCGGTGTAGAACCACATCCCTTCGAAGACCACGTAAAAGGCCACCAGATCACGGAGAAGCTGCTGGTCGGCTTGAGTCGTTCCGGTCTGAAACTCCGGGTCCGAGAGAGCCTGGGTGTATGAGAGCGCCCAGGCTGCCTTGTCGTTGATGGACGGCACCTCCCGGTACATGTTGAAGAGTTCGCCCTCGTCGAGTGACAAACTCTCCACGATGTATTGAAAGGTGTGAGTGTGGATCGCTTCCTCGAAAGCCTGCCGGAGCAGATACTGTCGACACTCGGGATTGGTGAGGTGGCGATAGATGGCAAGCACCACGTTGTTGGCCACCAACGACTCCGCCGAAGCGAAGAAACCGAGATTTCTCTTCACCGCTCGACGCTCGTCCGCGCTCAGACCGCTGGGCGACTTCCACAGAGCGATATCGGCCTGCATGGCCACTTCCGTGGGCATCCAGTGGTTGTTGCAGCCGGCCAGGTATTTCTCCCAGGCCCAACGGTATTTCAGAGGAAGAAGTTGGTTCAGATCGGAGCGACTGTTGATGATGGACTTTTCGTCCACCCGGACACGTTCGGCAATCATTGGCACACCTCACAGATATCGTCGTTGCAAACGGCGTTCAGCTTGCCGTCTAGTTTGGCCAGAGTGGATTTTTCCACGTGGCTCGCTCCCAGACAGCGCAAGTAATATGTTGTCTTCAGGCCTCGCTTCCAGGCCAGGCGATAGAGAGCGTCAAGCTTCGAGCCGCTGGGCTCTTGCAGGTAGAGATTGAGGGACTGAGCCTGATCCAACCACTTTTGGCGACGGGAGGCGGCCTCCACCAACCAGCTACTGTCCAGTTCGAAGGCTGTTGCGAAGAGTTCCTTGAGTTCCTCGGGCACTCTCTCGATCGGTCCCAGCCGACCGTCAAAATATTTGAGGTCGCTGGTCATCACTTCATCCCATAAGCCACGCTCCTTGAGGGCTTTGACTAGATAGGGATTCAGCACCGTGAAGTCGCCCGACATGTTCGACTTCACGAAGAGGTTCTGGTAGGTCGGCTCGATGGACTGCGAGACCCCGCAGATATTGGCGATGGTGGCCGTGGGAGCGATGGCCAACAGGTTGGAGTTTCTCATCCCGTACGACTCAAGCTTCTGGCGAAGAGAGTCCCAGTCGAGGGTTGTGACTCGGTCGACCTCCAAGTGTCCACCCCGATGTTGAGAGAGAATCTCGAGCGAGTCGATGGGCAACACACCCTGACTCCAGAGCGATCCTTCATACGACGGATAAGAGCCGCGCTCGGCGGAAAGCTCGATGGAAGACTCGATGGCCAGATAGCTCACCAGTTCGGCCGAGCGATCGGCGAACTCCACTGCTTCCGAACTTGCGTAGGGAAGCTTTTGAATGTGAAGAGCATCCTGGAAACCCATCAAACCGAGTCCCACCGGGCGGTGTCTCAAGTTTGATCTGCGCGCCTGAGGGATGGTGTAGAAGTTGATGTCGATCACGTTGTCCAGCATTCGAACCGCTGTTTTGATGGTGCGGGACAGCCGATCGCGGTCCAGGCCCGCGGCCGTCGTGTGGTGAGCTAAATTCACCGAGCCGAGATTGCACACGGCCACCTCGTCGGCCTTGGTGTTGAGAGTGATCTCGGTGCACAAGTTCGAGGAGTGGACGACTCCTTGATGTTGCTGAGGAGAGCGCAGATTGCACGGATCCTTGAAGGTGATCCAGGGATGCCCGGTCTCAAACAGCATGGTCAGCATCTTGCGCCACAGAGTGACCGCCTGCACGGTGCGGAAAATGCGCAACTCACCCAGCTTGGCAAGCTTCTCGTATTCCAGATAGCGCTCTTCAAACTCTTTACCGTAGAGGTCGTGCAGATCGGGAGTTTCATCGGGAGAGAAGAGCGTCCATTCTGCCTCCTCCTCTACTCTTCTCAGAAACAGGTCGGGCACCCAGTTAGCAGTATTCATATCGTGGGTACGACGACGCTCGTCGCCGGTATTTTTGCGCAGTTCCAGGAACTCTTCCACGTCCACATGCCAGGTCTCAAGATAGGCACAGACAGCGCCCTTGCGCTTGCCTCCCTGGTTGACCGCCACGGCCGCGTCATTGGCCACTTTCAGAAACGGCACGACTCCTTGTGACTTTCCGTTGGTCCCCCGAATGGCGCTTCCCAAGCCTCTCACCGGTGTCCAGTCGTTTCCTAAACCACCCGCGTACTTAGAGAGCAGAGCGTTGTCCTGAATACTGGAAAAGATGCCCTGCAGATCGTCGGGCACGGTGCTCAAGAAACAGGACGACAGCTGCGGACGAGTGGTGCCCGAATTGAAGAGCGTGGGAGTGGAGCACATGAAATCGAAGCAGCTGAGTAGCCGGTAGAACTCGATGGCCCGGTCTTCCCGGTCCACTTCTCGCATCGCAAGACCCATGGCGACTCGCATAAAGAAAGCCTGGGGAAGCTCGAACCGCTCCCCCTCCCAGTGCAAGAGATACCGATCGTAGAGTGTTTGCAAACCCAGGTATTGGAACTGCAGATCTCGCTCGTCGATCAGCGCTTCGCTCAGACGAAGAAGGTCGAAGCTCTTCAATTCGGGATCGAGGAGACCGACCTCCACACCCTTGGAGACGTAGGCTTGGAAATAGCTTTCCGGATTACCCAGAAACCTGTTGGCTTCGATCTTCAGCTTCTCCAACAGCAAACGTGCGGTCACGGCGCTGTAGTTCGGTTCGGTTTCGATCAGACTGCGAGAAGCCAGGATAGCGGCTTCTAGCACTTCCTGGCGCTTGATCCCGTTATAAAGGTTGCCCTGTACCTGACTCAGCAGGGCGTCGGCGTCCACATCCTCCAGTCCAGCGCAAGCCTTTTCGAACTGCGCCCTTAGTCTGGCTAAATCGAGGGGCCGCTTCGTGCCGTCTCGCTCTACCACCGAAAGCGGAGGCCTCTCATCCTTGGGTCGCACTCTTTTTCGCTCCTCGCGATAGAGCACGTAAGCTCGAGCCACTTTGTGATGCTCACCGCGCATCAGGGCAAGCTCCACACGGTCTTGGATATCCTCGATATAGAGGAGACGCTCACCGTTGGGATGTCGAGTCAGGCCGTTGACCACTTCTTCTGTGATCGCTTCCACTTGATCTCGCAAGCGGTTGGATTGAAAAGCCTCGTTGCCCTCCACGGCTAAAAAAGCGCGCGTCACGGCGTGGCTGATCTTGGTGGGATCGAAGTCGGAAGCCGAGCCGTCGCGACGCACGACCCGGTAGGGGGAGAAATTCATCAAAAAGATCCTTTCACTCCCGGTGAGGAAAGAAAAACCAAAACGACCTTGGCCGCTCAGCTCTTCGGGGCACCCCGCCCGAGAAAACTCATAATCGTTAGCTAAGGCAGGTTTCCTGGCTCACGGGTCCGGGCGTTTCAGCGGCCTTCCCACCGACGGATCGGCAGTGGCTTGTGTTTGGCGAAACGCTCACCGTTTACAGTTGCGGGGGCAGCTCCGTATTCTCAACGGATTCCCTTTTAACCCTTCGGTTGGAGAACCGAAGGAGCACCTTGCTATAGAGGATGCTAGCGATAGCGGATCCCGAAAGTCAATCGAACGGGGAGAGAAAGTTATCCCCTAAAGCATCCGGACTCCTTCGCCTCCTCGAAAGCACCGTGCCTCTCCTGGAGGGCGGTCCGCCTCACGTCCGCACCGACAGCGACGGAGGCCACGGCAAACGTCCCTCCGACGACCAGTTCTGTGAAGCTATCCCTCCGCAACATATCGTCTGCCCCGAAACCAGAGCTTCCCTGTGTCTCTGCGCGATGAGTTCCAAGACCACGAACGCGGAGACGGAGTTCCACCCGCCTTTGACCGAGGTTGAGAACCAGACGCCCCTTCTCCCATGCGCGGCAAGGCCTTGATTCCGATGGACGCAGTCCACGTGGCACACGATGTCACGATGATAGGCATGAAAAGGCCCGGACACCATCACCACCATGGAATGGATATCCTGGGCGAGATCTGCGGCCCCAACGACATTCAAACCGTTGAGCCCGGTCTTTTCGACGGCTTCACTAGGGGCACCACGATGCACCAGAGGCTTACCAATAACGCCGGTGGACACTACAACCACACTCTCTTCTGGAAAAGCATGTCACCTCCGGGGGATCGCAAACCCGGAGAGCGACTGAGTTCCGCCATCGAAAAGAGCTTTGGAGGTCTGGAAGAGTTTCAAACGCGCTTTCAAGAGGCCGGCGGAAGTCTCTTCGGCTCAGGTTGGGTCTGGTTGGTCTGGAACAGCGCAGGCTGGGGGCGTAGCTTCCAGGATAACAGTGAGAGGTCGGCATCACGACCATTGCAACAGCCACGAGTCTCAGAGAAGCGGTCCTTATCGAATCTTCAGGGATCGACATGATAGTCAGGCTACCGCCTCCTTATACCTCTGACCCATTCGTTCTATCCGCGGGCGGCTTAATCTAGAGACGAAAGGAGATGAGAATTATGAAGAAACTCGCCATAGCCATTCTTATCGGCGTCACCGCCACCGCGTCCTCGGCTCAGACGGATCGCCGCACCTACAACCCCAATCAGTCCTACTCGGTGAACCAGCGGAACTACATCTCCGTGATGTCGAAAGCGGGAACCCCTCAAGCCCGACCAGAGGTACCGGTGCGATACGTCAATCCACCGGCCGGAGCCCGATACGGCACTTTTTACTACTACGGATATCCCCGCGCCGACAGCTATCCGGTCTACCAAAACTACTCCCAGCACCGTTACTACAACGGCAGTACGCGAAGCACAATGAGAAACAATCCCTACTACGAGAGCTACCGAACCTATCAGCGTTACTAAACTCCTCAGCTTCCAAGCTTTGAGAAAGGCTCAGGGCTTTTCAGTGCCCTTGAGTCTAGAGCGCTCCGAAGACTTGAGTAACCGATACCGAACCATCGGACTCGAAGACCCCTATGCCGATGTGGGTTATGGTGCCGCTCATCATATTCTTCCTGTGCCCGGGCGAGTTCAAAAAAGACTCTACGGCGATACGCGCTACCATATTGAGATCGTAGCCCGAGCACTCGAAGATGTTCTCGGCCACCACTCTCGGATTGAGCCCGAACATTTGAACTCTTTTTCGAGCGGTTTCGCGACCTGCGGTGGGCGAAGTATGGGAAAAGTAGTTGAGCCTTCGCATCTCGCGGGAATGCTCACCAGCAGCCCCTACCAGCGCCACATGCCGCTTCAGACCGGGAAGTCCGTTTCTCCTGCGAGCCTCGTTGGTGAGTGAGAGTATTTCCTGAGCGAGTGCCTCCGCGTTGAAGTCGAAGTCGCCCCGAACCTGGATCGCCTGGTCTTCTTGCTCTAGATAGACGCTGCGCTCTACTGATTCTTCTTCCCCAACTGTTTGGGCCGATGCCGGCAAAAGTAGTGTGGCTAAAAGTAACGTCAGAACTATTCTTCTCACTGATAGGTGTCCTTGCTCCTCCCTCTATCCCATATGATATTAGGGAGTTTTGCAGAAGATGTGCACCTGACAACCAGAAAAAATGCAGTCAAGATTTTAAGGATTCTTTCAGTGCGCGAGCCGTTAACGTTTTGTTGAAAACTTGGGTCGATCCGAAGCGGTACTCTTTACGGAGACAAACAAAAACTCCAGGAGATATGACCTACTATGATGATCCGTTCGAATCTAAGCACTCCCCAGGTAAACTCACGCAGCGCAGCCCCTCAGCAAGCCCAGCCCGCCGCAGAGCAAGCCGCCCCTCAAGACAGCGCCTCCATCGGGGAGCACAAGCCTGGAGAGCTTCTCATCCGAACTCGCCCTGGTTTCGCCCTTTCGGGTAGCGAGGGTTCGGTGGTCAACCAACTCGGAGCGAAAGTCGTGGGAGAGTTCGATACTCCCGGCAGCATCCACAAATCTGAGACAGGCGAGTTCTTGCACGTCAAATTGCCAGAAGGCGTGTCCGTACAGCAAGCCATGGCCCAACTGGCCGACAACCCCCAGGTAGAGTTCGCCGCTCCCAACAACATTCACACGCTGAGCGAATTCGAGACCAGCCAGAACCCTACCGCCACCAACGACCCTGATGCAAGCAAACTTTGGGGCCTGAACAACGAGGGACAAACAGGCGGGAAAGCCGACGCCGATATCGACGCGCCGGAAGCCTGGCAAACGCACACCGGACGAAATCAAGCTCAAGGCGGCCCCATCATCGCCGTCATCGACACCGGTATCGACTACAACCACCCCGATCTTGCCGCCAATATGTGGACCAACCCCGGTGAGATCGCCGGCGACGGCATCGACAACGACGGCAACGGCGTGATCGACGACGTGCACGGCTACAACGCCAACGCCGACAACGGCGACCCGATGGACGGACAGGGCCATGGAACTCACTGTGCCGGTACCATTGCCGCCGTTGGTAATAACGGTGTGGGCGTCGTCGGAGTGAACCAGAACGCCAGCCTCATGGCAGTCAAGATTTTCAACGACGAGGGTAGCACCGACTCGGCGGCCATCATCCGAGGAGTCCAATACGCCACCAAGATGGGCGCTAGAATCACCTCTAACAGTTGGGGTGGACCGGTACCCAACTCGGGAATCAGAGAGGCTTTCGAGCAGTCCACCGAGGCCCTCCACCTGGTGGCCGCGGGCAATAGCGGATACAACAACGACTGGCTGCCCTCTTTCCCCGCCAACTACGGTCTGGACAACCTCGTAGCCGTAGCAGCCACCGACCACAACGACGACATCGCCGGTTTTTCTCAGTACGGCAAGCGCAACGTGGACCTGGGAGCACCCGGAGTGGATGTCCTCTCGACTGTGCCCGGTGGTAAGTATGCCACCTACTCAGGGACCTCCATGGCCACTCCTCACGTGAGTGGTGCAGCAGGCCTCATCGCCTCCCACGACCCCGACATCAGCAACGCCGATCTGCGCCGCAGACTGGAAGAAGGCACTGACAAAGTGGCTTCCCTCGACGGCAAGACAGCCTCCGGTGGCCGTCTGAACGTCAACAAAGCCTTGACCATGGAACTTAACTAGGAGACTCTACTATGAATATTCAAACAACCCGACGTCCCCAAACTCCCGCGCGCCAACCGGCGGTTCAGCAACAACAAGAGAAACCCAAGGAGCCTTGGCATCTGCAGACCGCCGACTATCTTGAGCGATCTAACGACGGGCTGACGCCCAAGCTAGCCACCATTGGTCTGGCTGCCAAGTTCGCTATGAAAGGTAACGAATTCACCGAGTCGCTGCATCCGGTGGCCAAGGCCGTAGGTATTATCGGCGGCGGCCTAGTCGGCGGCTTCCTCGGTCACACCGGTGGAGGTCTTCTCCAAGATCTCAACGGCAAGGCTACCGATGCGGTCTTCGGACAGGACACCAGCCTTCTCAAATCGGTGGTTTCGGTCGGCCTCAACTCAGCTGCCTTCGGACTCGTAGGTGGATGGACCGGAGCGGCACTCCACGGACTGGCTACCGCCGGGGGAGCCGCCGAATTGGCTCGCCGGGATATCATCAATCAAGGGTAGCGAACTCTTGCTTCCAGCCTAATGGAGCAGCGTCCTGACGCTGCTCCACTAGAGGTGAAACCGCTAGGCCGGAAGCGTGGTGTACATGCAGTCGAAGGTGGCCATGAACTCTGGGAGTTCCACGGTGAAGATTCCGTCGTTCTTGCCGTCGTGATGAGGTGAACTCTCGAGCAAGTCTCGAGGGTCGTTCTTCCCCCACGGATTGCGAACTCGAACCGTGTCGGACTCTGAATCGTAGGAGAGAACCTGGTAGGCGTGATAACCCACAACCTTGTTCTCCAGGGTCTTGGTATCGGTCGCGCCCTGGGAGCCGGTGAAAAGCTTCTGGCCTTTGGATAGCGAATCGGAGATGAAATCTCGGCATCGCTCGATGCTTTGGGTGCGTTCGCGATCGCTCCAATGGAAGTTGTCCCAATAGTCGTCGGTCTGATTGTCGGCAGTGAGAAGGCCGACCGATTTCCCTCCGTTGATGTAAGAGTGCGCCTCGGTCTGCAGGCCATCGTAGAGAACGTGTTCTCCGGCCAACATAGGTTCGGAGTCGCGTCCCCGTCGGTTCAGAGCCTCCTCTAAAGCAAAGCCCCAATAGCCGTCGGATTTGGCCGCCCAGTACAGCTCCACTTTGGAGGGAGCCTCGACGACCCTCTCTCGGTCGCCGGCCAGTCTGACCACGGCCGCATTCTTGGTTGGGTGCGGCTGAACGACCTCTTTGAGTTCCTCGGCGGAGCAGGCCGACAGGTAGGAGATGTACCAGCAGTCGCCTATGGAGCCTTGTTTCAGATTAAGGGGCTCAAGTCCGGCGCCGAAGACGTTGTCAAGGTCTGTTCGAGAGGCGGCATATTCTTCTACTGTTGCCTCCGGGCCCAGCAAGGGGTGAGCCGCCAGTTTCTGAGAAAGCTTGTGCATCGGGTCGGACAGGGCTTCGAAAGTACGCTTCTCCACCGAGGCTCTCTTCTTGTCGACGCTGCTCGAGTCGGCCGCGAACTGTCCGAAACTGCGCAGCAGCAAAGCGATCTGGTCGAGGCGTTCACCGCTGTAGCGAGCGTCTTTGGCCAGCTGATGGATCTCCTCAAACTGCAGTTCGTCGTCTCCGTTTCTGTCGATTCGGTTCCAGCGCGACTGAACGAACGTGCGGAACGACTCCAGCGCTGCCAGCCCGTCCTCGGATGGACCAGCCGGCTTCCCGGCCTCTTTGCTGGCCGGGCCCACAGTGGGTTCGAACCCGTTCTTGGCACCGTAGAAGGTGCGCACCGCAGCGTGCTCGTCGGCAAACATCTGTTGGGTAGGGTCTTCGGCCACGGCCTTCCCGTAGCCGGCTAGTAGCTTCTGGGAAGCCTTTTCGAACGAGAACGATTCGTCGTTGGCAGACGGTGCTTCCGTTTCGATGTGACGAAAAATGTCCACGACCTTGCTACCTAGTTCGTCCAACTGCTCGGGGGAAGCCCCGCTGCGGCGAAATTTGGCCGCCAGACCGGAGAACGGCACCAGCTCTTCTGTGGCTTGCTCGGCCAGAGCCGGTGTGGTCCTTCCCGTACGCACCATAGCGGCCAGTTTTTTGGCCATACCTTGAGGCATCGCGGCAAAGTTTGGGGTTCGAGAAATGTTCACACGGATCTCCTGTATTGAATTCCGTGAGTAAACCGAGTGTGGTCCCACTCTAAGTCCGGGGCCTTAAAGCGTCGTGAAAGACGTCACCAGGAGTTTATAACTACAGTCCAAACCGTGCCGGATGAATCTTTTCAAGAGTCTTTTTCTAACTCTACTTCTGAGTCAAATCTGTCTGGGACACGAGTTTTGGCTTCAGCCCAGAACCTTCACCCCCGAGCAATCCGGGCAAGTTCCCATCGACATCCGAGTGGGCATGAATTTCGAAGGCAAGAATTGGGGCGGAGACCTGAGCAAGGTCTACGACATCCTGTTCTTCACCGACAATAAACAAGCCACGCTGGTCGAAGCGGGCGGACTGACGGAGCCCGTTATCGAGCTCCAAACAGACCAAGAGGGCCAGTACCTTCTAGGGTTCACGAATCAGAGTACCTTCATCGAGCTCAAAGCCGACGAGTTTGAGGACTATGTCCTCTCCGACGGCTACACCTTCGGCTACTACTATTGCTCTGGGCGTGTCTTTGAGAAACAAAATCACCCGGTGTAAGACCGTGGTAGCGTCGAAAAGAACGGATGAAGTGACTCTGATCGGCGTATCCCAACTTGTGCGCCACGTCAGTCCCGCTCTGTCCCTCTTCCAAGAGGCGAGCTGCGGTCTCCATCCTCAACTGCCTCTGATAGTGCCTCGGTGACATTCCGTAGCGGAAACGAAAGAGTTTTTGCAGGTGATGAGGATGCCAACCGGTTTGCCTGGCAAGCTCTTCTAGAGGTATCCGTCGGGAGAAGTCCGCATCCAACCGGTCCAGGACGTCATTGAGACGCAACTGCTGATCCTTTGAGACCTCGTGTCCCGTCCATTCACTCTCCTCCACCTCCGAGTCGGTCTTGAGAAAACGGAGGAGCCGTTCAATCCGCGCTTGCGGCCGCCCCGGCTGATGTGCTAACCAGTCATAAAGGTCCAAAAGCTCCGCCGCTACCCTCTCGTTTCTCACTCGACGGCAGACTCTTCGGCGCCAATCGCGCCGTGGACAAAAGCTCGCCGGCACGGCGACAGTGATGATGTGGGCCCGGCCCATTCCCGACACCACCGTACCCGCCGGAGCGGCCAAAATATCGCCCTCTGTCAACTCCAACTCCTGGCCGGAATACCCGTCTCGCAGAGTGGCCTCGCCCTGCAAAACAAGACTGTAGATGTCTTCTCTATGGAGATGCACCGGAAGGTTCTGCCCGGCTATGCTTCTTTTCTCAGAGATTCGCAAGCTGTTGTCTTTTTGATAAACCATTCTCAAAAATACGTCCCCGCTTCACCAAACTCCTGGACCCTGTCTCAAGTTTGTTCTATTCGGCACGCATCCGGCTCTGATAATCCTAGATCATGACACTTCCAAGACGAGATTTTCTAACCGGTGCCCTCACCCTAACGCTTGCCTGCGTGGCCCTACCTGACGACATGGAGAACAAGAGTGAGATGCAAGAACCAGCAATCTACGATTGCCTTATCGTAGGAGGGGGTATCGCAGGATTGAGTGCCGCTCTGGCCCTGGGGCGAGCGAGGCGTAAAGTACTTCTTTGCTCCGGGGGCCCTCCTCGCAACGCTCCGGCTCCCCATTCCCACAACTTTGTGACCAGAGACGGGGTCCCCCCACTCGAGCTACTCACCATAGCCCGAAGCCAATTAGCACCCTACGAGTCAGTCAGCCTCCGAGATGTTCAAGTGAGGAAAATCACCCGCTCCGGGGACGCCGAGTTTGAGGCCCGACTGTCCGAGGGGAAAGAAGTGCGCTCCCGCACGGTCATCCTGGCTACCGGAATGCGGGACGAACTCGACGGTCTCCCAGGTCTGAACGAGCTGTGGGGCGACAGCGTCTTTGCCTGTCCTTTCTGTCACGGATGGGAGTATCGCGACCGGCGATGGGCCTTGATGACCGACCGATCGTCGGCACTCGACAAAGTCAAACTCGCCCGAAGCTGGACTCCGAACCTACTAGTCTGCAGTCGAGATGGAATCAGCCTCGAGGAAGAGCAAGCCTCGGCTCTTGATGCCCTTGGCATCTCTTTCTACTCCTCGCCGGTTGTTCGGTTGGAGGGAGAGAAGACGCTTCAGGCGATCGTCCTAGCAGACGGTGAAAGAGTGCCCTGTGATGCTATGTTGTACCGACCGCCTCAGAAACAACGAAGCACGGTCGCCGAGGAGCTAGGGTGCGCATTCGAGCCAAACGGCTTCATCCAAACCCAGGCTCCCTTCGGAGCCACCAGTGTACCCGGAGTGTTCGCTATCGGCGACGTGGTCGGTCCGATGCAGTCGTTGATCACAGCTTCGGCATCGGGCAGTTTCGCCGGGGCCGGGGTCCACCATCTGCTTATGCAAGTCGATTTCGAGCGAGACCTGCACATGGCGGGGCGAAAATGAGCGGCTTCGACTCTGCCCGGGCAGCCGAATACGACAAGACAGCGAAAAAGTCGATCATAGGATACGAAGCGCTCTATGAAATCGTCATGGCCGTTCTTGCCGGTCATCCCAAAGAACGAGTTCTAGTCTTGGGAGCCGGCACCGGCAAGGAGGCGATCCTATTGAAACAACTCTTTGCCGATGTGGAGGTAGTGGCGGTCGATCCTTCGGAGCCGATGTTGGATGTGGCTCGCGCGAAAATTGAAGCAGCGGGTCTAGAAATTGATGTACGCTGCGGGCGCCTGGAAGATTTTGAAGATCTGACAGGGCTCGACGCGGTCGTGATGATAGGCGTGCTTCACCACTTGTCGGGACCGCCCGAACAGAAAGCCCTGCTCACCAGACTGAAATCCTGTCTCCGGCCAAACGGACTTTTAATTCTTGGTTGCCACGTGGGTCCTTTGAGCGACCCGATACGGGCCAGGACTTGGGAACAGCAGTGGAGGGATATGGGAGCCAACGACATCGAAATTGCCGAGCGCCGGCTCAAGATTAGGGAAATCGCAGCGCTCGATCCTCGCGACCTTAGCCTCTGGCTGTCCCAAGCGGGGTTTTGGCATAACGAACGGTTCTTTCAATCTTTGTTTTTTGAGGTCTGGGGTTGCGTGGGTGGCGAGGTCGAATCGGCCTCGACCAAGATTTAAGACGGCCTAAGAATCCGGCCGCCAAAAACTTGCTTAGCGGTTCGCGACTGATAGAGGACTCCGCCTACAGCATTCTTGCCCTTGCCCCACTGGATGCGGTCCAAAAGCGAGCAAGTTTGGTCGGAATCAAGCCTTTCATAGAGAGTTCTCTAGACAACACCACGCTGCGAGCAAAGCTCTAGATCGGCTGAGTCGCGAATTTCCCGATATCGCGAAGTCCAATCCCGACCCTCTGTGAGTTTAAGATGCTGATTCAAAGTGAACCCCCCCGGCGGGGCCATTGCGAAACAGAAAGCCCGACCAGCGAAACACCTGGAGGTGACGGGGACCGCAAGCATTATCACGAAATCGCCGTGGGAGAAGCTATCCGCGAGGCGGTAGAGGGTGGGGTCGTTAAGCGCGATGAGCTCTTTGCCAGACCAAGTACACTTTCCAGCGGGGACAGGACCACCGTCTCCCCTACGACCCGGCCGCATCCATCACCGAACAAGTGCGTCAATCGTGGCAAAGTTCCAAGGAGCATCTAGGCCGGATCGACTCTTACTTGCTCCACGGACCGAGCCGGCGAGAAGGCCTGGGACCTGAGGATCTCGAGGCTTGGCGTGCTATCGCGAAGCTGCAAGAGGATGGAGAAGTGAGCTATCTCGGGGTCAGCCTCACTTGAATATCGACCATCGAGAGCGTCGGGTCAAATCCGGAATCGGCCACACCGTAAGTCGTCTTATGACTTGGAGAGCCAGGCCTTCGAAATGAGCGCTCGTAATCGCTTCTGGTCGGTTGCCGTTGTCTTACACATGAATCCGCTCTTGTGAGCAAAGTGTACATCTGGCTCATCTTTCACTAGGGAAAAGTCAAGCTGCGGATGGTCCTCGTAGCGGCTAATTCCGTAGCCGTCTCCTCTTCGATCTGGATAGACGATTGCGGCCACGCTGTCTTCGAGTTTTTGAGAGCGAATGTAGTTGCCCACAGCGGTGCTCGGCTCATCCGCCAAGGGATTCGTGCGTGGTAGGAAAACGGTCTGGACGACTTCACCCTGATGGGTCATGGGCCAGTGCTCGACGTGTTCAGTGACGAAATCGAGACGTTCGCGCGCCACCCGGAGGTATTCTAAAAGGTCCTCCCCCACTAATCGCATGAACTCGTATACCGGCTCGCCGGCAGAGAGTTCGGACGCTTGAGCAAATCGACGCAGCAGGGTGATGTCGACGGGTGAATTGAGCTGAGAAATAGCCCGCCGAGGCACTCCTAGCATCTCCGCCGTCTTTTTTGGACCGCGACAGTCGAACCACTCTGCAGGCTCGAGCCAGTCGCAGAAACGGCGCGCATCTTCGTAGAGCCCAAGGTGCGAGAGAACAAGGCTCAGCGCACAGATCGGCTCGCGGTCTCGATCGAACTGATGGTGGTCGAAATTCATCCGCTCCGGCTCGTGACGGCCACCAACGTCGACGACGGCGATTTCGCCATCCTGAAGTTCTTCTGGAGTCGGGTCGCGACGAACGACGGGTGCGCCATACTTCGCGATGAGGACGCACACGGCAAGCAGGTCGTCCTTGTGGGCTCCGCCCGGGTGAGTAAGGATGTATCGAATCATAGAACTGGGGTCACACCCTACGTTAAAAGTCTCTATCCGCCATCCGCTCACTCAACTGCAGACCACGCTCCAGCACCTCAAGCTCGGCAGCGGTGATGGTCCCTCTTTCCCGCTTGCGGTAGAGATACCTCAGTTGATCGTCATCGCCGGGAAAGATGATGCGGGGAAACTGCGGATGGCTGGGATCGTCCTTCACCGACTCGGCAAAACCCGGATGGTTGCCGCGATTGGCGATGATACCGTCGACGGTCTCCTTATCCAGCTCTCGCCAGTCGATTCCCCGGTCCTGGGGAACGGAGATTTCTAAGCGACGTTCTTCAGGAATGTCTTCGGCCAGCTGTTCGGCCAGTTGGCGACCTCGCACCGACAATCCCGCCATTGCGGTCTCCACGGGGTGGAAAGGTGCACCGGCCGTGTTCAGATGAATCTTCTTGTGAGCTTCGGGAGGCAAGTCGCGCAGGGGATGCTCGTCGAGCGGCTGTCGTTTGTAACCCACGGCTTGAACGATGGCCTGATATCCGTCTTTCTTGAAAGCGCGGGATTTCTCGGGCACCAACCCTTTCTTCTTGTACTCTTGATGAGATTTTGTCAACGTGCTGCGAACCTCGGGGTCCTTGACTTCGATGTTCAACTCACCGGGTTTGCCGCTGGTCACCTGAAAGGAGTTCTGATCGAAATAGGTTCCCATCTCCAGAAGGCGCATCCGTCCCGAAGCTTGCATCTCCAGCATCTCCTGGAGAGTACGCGGAGTGACCGGAGTGCCGAAAAGGTCGAACCGTTCTTCGGCGCTCTTCACCGCTTGCGGGTCTTGCATGGTGGTTTCTCGCACCGCGGGGTGGAAGTTTTCGTTGGGCAGCTGGACCTGGGCAGCCTCCAGCCTCTCTTTGCAGAAAAGGTCTACCGACATACCCGGGTTCAGGTGCAACAGCTCCAGAGCCGCTTTGACAGCCGACTCGCCGCTTCCGACCACGGCGGTACGACTCCCTTCCGGGAGCGCTTGAATACTCTGGCGAACAGCCTGTTGACCTAGCAATCTGTCGTGGACGATCAGCGGCTTCTTGACCTCTCCTTTGGTCAAGCGGGACAACTCTTCGGCCTGGCTGGAGACATCCTTGTCGACACCTAGAGAGGTCACCGCGTCCCCTAACTGAGTGAACTGAGGCAGCAGCCTCGCCTTCTCTCCTCGGGGGCCGGTCAAGCCGGTGGCCAGGACCACGTTTCTAGCTTTCACCTTGTGCCCACGAGAGGTCGAGACGGTGAAAAGGCCGTCTTCCCACTCCACCCCGCTCACCGGAGAACGCTCGCACAAGAAGGCGTCGTCGAAATCGATGGCCAGGCTGTGAGAGATGCGAGCCAGATGCTCAAACAGCTCTCCACGGTTGGACGGAGCGTTGCGGTCTTCGAGATCTCGCGACTCTCGAGCTACACCGTGAGTGGGTATTCCGGTGAGTCTGGCTTCGGCGCGCTGACCGTCGAGAGCCAGGACGCGATGATCGGCCAGATTGCCGTGCAGACTTAGCGGGTGCTCCAAAGTGGCCAGGGCGTGGCCTTCCTGAATAAGGTTAGTGGTGTCCGAAGAAGTGCGCATGTTGTGGACCGGCTTGGCACCGGCATCGGAAAAGGCGGCTCCGGCGAGCTCCGATTCAAAACAGACGACTCGACCTCCCAATCGGGCCAGTTGCCAGGCCGTGGTCAGTCCACCCGGTCCCGCTCCCACCACCACCGTATCGGCGATCGGTAATCCGTCGGAGGTGTCCCAGCCTCGAGCCACTGCACCGATTTGGAGCGCGCCGGGAGGAACGTAATAGTCCTGGGTACGATAAAGACCGTCGGCGCAGTTCTGGGGATGTTTAAGCAAACAGAACTGTTCGTTCTCAAGCTCTCTGAGGGTGCTCAGTGTCGAGGGAGAGCCGTGAGGCCCGAGCTTGCCAAGCTGAAAGTCCTTCTCTCGAGCCTTGCCTTGCTCCGCCGTCAACTGACCCGACTTCACTGCTTCGGCCACGAGTTGACGGTAGCGCTTCTGATTGGTCGCGACCACGTCGCTCAGGAGAGTCGCTTCTCCGTGAGGCTTGTAGTAAGTGTCTGATACCGTCTTGGCGAATCCGGTAGACTCGTCGGAGTTGAACAGCCTGTCCGCCGGAACGCTTTTCGGATTGGTATCTGGTCGAGCGGGGCTCTTATGGGATGGTATCTTCACGTGGGTCATATCTTATTCTATTGGTCAAAAGGTTGTAACTGGACTGATGTTACTTTTTTGTTACCGCATCACAACCAGGCCGGAAGTGGGTCCTCATAGCCGCTCCATGTCGCCGGACCGCCGGTCGACGAAAGGAGACGGCCGTGGAATGCCCTCTCCAGCATCTCTCTGTCCGTGCCGGCGCCAATGAAGACAAACTCTTGGCGACTTTTGAGTTTTTCACCAGGGCGCTCACGACCTACCCATGGTGATATGCCATTATCAAAAATATGTCAAACGACGCAAACTCGGGACTTAGGGACTTTTTTGAAAAGGATAACTCATTATCATAAAGAATAGCGAGCCCATGAAAAAACCCCGGCGCCAAAAGAAATCCGACATTTCAGAACGTCGTCTTCAACGCTCCACTCTGCTGCTCACGCTTCTCTTCTGCTTGGCCCTTCTTCTCTTGCCCTCAGCTCGAGAAGTTCTTCAAGAACGCGGTCGCCTGCTGGCCGAGAGACCACTCGGCGCCTCCTCAGCCACAGTCGATCACTCGGGCGTCCAGGTCGTCTCATTCGAAGTGCTCGGCGCCGCCACGCTCCCGGACGACGAGGGGTGGCAAAGCACGACGATCCCTCCCGAAGCTCTGGAGTTGAACGGGACGCCTGTGGCCCTGCAGGGGTACATGATTCCACTCACCTTCGAGGGCAGCGAGGTAGCCAGTTTTCTCCTGGTCAAAGACCAGGCTACTTGCTGCTTCGGCGTGGGCGCCACGATCAAAGACTGGGTTTTTGTGAAGATGACACAGCCCACTCCTTCGGTGATGGACGGTCCCCTCGAAGTCCAGGGAACATTCTACGCTTCGCCCGACGTCGTCGATGGGCAGCTTCTGAGTCTCTACCGCATGAGCGGTGAATCGGTGGTCAGAAAGGATTAGCATGATGAACGCTATCAGTTTCCAATCGGTCAAGAAAACCTACAAAACCAAACAGGGGGAGATCCCCGCTCTGGACGACCTGAATCTCGAGGTACCCGAAGGTTCCATCTACGGATTCGCCGGTCCGAACGGCGCGGGCAAGTCGACTGCTCTAAAGATCCTCGTCGGCCTCATCATGTCCGACGCGGGGAAGGTGGAGATCTTTGGACATCCCGGAGGCAGCAAGGAGGCCAAACGTCTCATCGGCTTTCTTCCGGAAGTGACGCTCTATCACGAATTCATGGGAGCCGATGAGCTGCTCAGAATCCACGCCTCGTTGGCGGGGGTGTCCTCCAAAGAGCGAGCCGAAAAATGCGAGGAGGCGCTTCTCAAAGTGGGCCTCGCCGACCGTCGGAAATCCCGCCTCAAAGAGTTTTCCAAAGGTATGAAACAACGCTTCGGAATCGCCCAGGCCATAGTGGGTGAGCCCAAGCTGCTGGTGCTGGACGAGCTGACATCAGGATTGGACCCGAAAGCCCAGGCCTCCCTGCTCGAACTCCTGCAACAACTCCGCTCTCAAGGGCTGACCATCTTCTTTTCTTCCCACCACCTTCGCGAAATCGAAAAGATCTGCGACTCGGTGGCCATCATTCACAAAGGGGTGCTCCGGGCCGCCGGCAAGCTCGAAACGGTCTTGGGCGGAGAAGACAAGGTCTCGATGAGTCTTGTTTTCAAAGAAGGCTGCACTCCCCCCTCGGAGCCGGTCGTCTGGTCTAAAGAGCCCGGCGGGAGCTACACCGCTAGCGTTGCGCCTTCTGAAGCAATCCCCTTGCTGAAGAATCTCGGTGACATAACTCAATCCGTCAACCGCGTCGAATCTCGCAAACAAAACCTCGAAGACCTTTTCGCCCAACTGACCACCGATCTGGAGGCTACCGCGTGAGCCAAATCTATGACATGACCAAGCTCTACTTTCTCGGGAGTATGAGACGCCAGGTGCATCTGGCCACTCTTTTCTTGGGAGTGCTGCTGTTTATGCTCCCGGCCTACATCAACGCCTTCAGCCTGGGCATCAACGCCTTCGAACGAGTGTCCAAAGACTTCGGTCTGACCATGATTAACTACTTCGGGGTCGGCATGGCCATCCTGCTGGCTTCCTCGGCCATACCCAAGGATATCGAGAATCGGAGCCTCTACCCTATCCTGGCTCGACCCGTCAACCGCTCCGGATATATCCTGGCCCATTTCCTGGCCGTCGCCTTGCTGCTGGCCATGAGTTTCACTTTCCTGGGTCTCAGCTTGAGTGTCGCTATCTCAGCCATGACTCGCGATCTTGAATTGGCTATCTTCCTTCCTCTCTTCTGTAGTTACATCTTGAGTTGCGTGATAGCGGCGTTCTGTATCGCCGTCTCCACGGTAGCCAGTCCCGCGCTTGCGGGCACCGCCGGAGCCTTCGTCTTTCTGGTCGGCAGTCTGCCCGGGGCCTTCATTCGGTTCTTTCTGGTCGAGGACCGGGACAGCACCTTCGCGGTAGCACTGGCTACCGGCTTTAAGTCGATCTTGCCCAATCTTTCCGTCTTTGCCCTCAAAGATCCGATCGTACACGAAATAGCGTTCAATCCTCTGTATGTGCCCGCGGTGATAGCCTATGGTCTGCAGTGGATCGCCATCTTTCTGCTATTTGCCACCATCCTGTTTGGCAGGAGGGACCTCTAGTGCATAGGATCTTCCTCGCAATATTGCTCCTCGCCTGTCTTGCTTCGGCCGAAGAAACTGTGGGTGTGGAAGTCTTAGAACAAGGTATGGGACCGGGCATCACCCGGGGTCAGGCCGCTGTGGTTTCCTACCGTCTCACCCTAGAAGACGGCACTCTGATCGACGCCTCCAATCCCGTCAAGCCTTACGGATTTATGGTCGGCGATTCTAAAGTCGTACCGGGACTGTCCCAAGGCGTGAGCGGCATGAAAGTGGGAGAACGCCGCGTCCTTCGAATACCGCCATCGCTTGCCTACGGTGACAAAGGTGCCGGCCCGGTACCGGGAGGGGCTACCCTGGTCTTTGAAGTCGAACTATTGGAAATTCGAAAGCCGGAGGATGAAGAGGCTGAACTGAAAGACAAGATGTTGAACGACGACTTTCTGGCAAAGCGACACGCTAGAGACCTTTCCAAGCCTGCCATCTTCGAATACCTCATCCGTGATTTCTTCACCAAACCGTGGCGCTACGCGGATGGTCATATCAAACTTTGGAAAGAGATCATTAAACTCTTTTTCATCTTTCTGGCCCTGCTTATCGGCTACTTCGTTGGCCGCAAGAAAGGATACTTCATCCCGTGAGACGCAAAACCGCTCTGTTAGCATTATGGCTATCCGCGATTCTCACCGGTTCCGCTCTCGACTTGTGGCATGAAGAGCAGTTTCTTCCACCTCCGGAATCCAGACAACTCGGCGATGTCTTAATCGATGTGGTTGGAGAGTTCAAGACCGTCATCGCTCGCTATCTGTGGTTTCGAATGGACCTTTTTCACGAGGTGCTGGACGACCAGGGGGTGGAACTAACGCAACAGACGGAGGTTCTGCCGCTGCTGCGGATGGTCACATTGCTGGACCCCTCGATGACCGATTCCTACGACACCATCGTCTGGGACCTCTACAAAGGACAGGGGCAGACGAAAACCGCCCTGGGGCTTCTCGATGAAGGCTTGGCCAGAAACCCCTCAAGCTATCAACTGAATCTCCGTCGAGGCCTGATCGCCTACCTGGAAAAAGACTACAAGACATCTCTCGAATACGGTCTCAAGTCCCTAAAACTCACGGAAGAAGAATTCGCCCGATTGGACTGCTTGCGACTTATCTATTGGTCCGCCAAGGAGTTGGGTGAACGCGAAGCCCAGGTAAAAGCCCTGGCCGAGTTGGCTCGAATGAGACCCGAGGAAAGACTCTGGCAGAAAGAGTCAGCTGCACTGCAGGGGAACTAGGGCGAGAGGCTTTATCCCTCCGCCACCGGATTCAACAGACTCCTAGCTTCCTGCTCGGCCAACTGAGATTGAAGCAGCAAGAGTTGAGCTTGCAGCTCGGCGGGGGTCGATCCGGGCACTGACGCGCCCGGTCGTAGCGCGCCGGTGCGAAAATCGAGCAGATTGGTCTGTTGGTTGGGGTCGACTAACGCAGTTTTGAAACGGTCCCACTCCCGGCGACGGTAGAGGTCACCGAGTTAGGCTCTCCCTTATAGCGTACGTTTCCGGAGCCGGCCAAGCGGACGTCCAGGTCGCCCGCTACGGCCACCATGCAACTTCCGGATCCCGTGAGGTTGACGATTGTATTGCCCATGCATGCAAGTTCCCCGGCCTGATAGTCCGCGGAACCGGTCAGACTGACATCTTGCTCCTGGGTGGAGCCGGTTAGCCCTATGTTGCCGGAGCCGGAAGACCGTACGCTCAAGCGGGAAAAATCGCCCCTCAGAGTCACCTCTCCAGAGCCCGCATTGCTCAGGGAAAGACTTTCACTGGTAAAAGCGGTTTGTCCCATCACACTGCCGGACCCCCCGACCTCCACCGAGTTAAGGACCGGGAGAGAAACGAACGCCGTGATCCCGTCTTTCGAGGAGAAGCTCTGCTCGGTCCGAACCTCCAGCACCCCGTCGACCACCTCGGTGGTGATCAACGGTAAGAGATTGTCGTCACCGTGTAGTTTTACTTCGAACTCTCCCTCGGATAGTTCGGTCCGAAAAGAGCCGTGAAGGGCTACACCACGGAAAGAAGAGACTTCGCGGATCTCGTCTTGCATCACCCCCGAACCCTTCACACCACTGCCCCCAAGCCTCAGTGCGCCGAGCAACACGACGAGAATGGTGGCGGCGAGCAGCGGTTTCCAGGAACCGGATCCTTTTTCTTGACGTTCAGGCATGGTCTGATACTATGTCGCTTTCCGTTCTAGGCAACATCCGTCGTGTTAAAATCTCCCCACCCCCGATGAGAGTCGATGAACCTCAATCGATGCCGACCCGGTTTACAAATTTTAACAAGCAAAGCCATCAATTGGCCCGATCCGAGTTTCACGACGAGTGTTTTTCATGAGTTTTTAAGATGAAATCCTTATCTTTAAGACACAAGGAGTAAACTCGCTATGCTAAATCCTAACGGAATCAACCTCAACGCCAATTTCGGTCGCGTCTGGACGCCCGGCCAACCATTCGAGCAGAAGCCCGGCGAGAAACACTCCCAGCCCTTTATCAATCCCGATGTCTTTCGGCCGTCCGAGCCGGAAATCTATCGACCCGCCAACCCTCACGTTCCAGGCCCCCTACCCCACTACCCGACCCAGCCGACCTGGCTCCCGCCGGTGCCGTCCGGACCGATTATCGAAGTTCCACCCAACCAGAGCCCCGTGGAGCTGCCGCCGTTCCCCGGACACGACGATTGGGGTAGCATCCCCAAGCCGCCGGCGGAGATGCCGGACTGGTCTAAGATGCCGAAACACTTCCCCCCGCCGGTGCCCCTTACTATTGAGATTCCGGGTCAAGAGCCGAGCTTTCCCGGAAAGACTTTTCCCGACGGGACCTGGTTGCTCAGCTAAATCTTTCCGCCTTCATACAACCAGCGCCAGAAGTCCTCGATCGGGAGTCTGGGCCATTTGACCAGGTTGACGCGGTGGAAGAGGGTGTTGTCCTGGCCTTCCAGATAGAGCGTCCAGGGAGGCGGGGTCGCCTCGGTTATGAGATGGTCGAGAAGGTCGGGCAATTTGCTCAATTTCTGCGCGTACTTTCTGTGCGTTTCCGCCTCACTCTTATCACCGAGAGCGCCGAGAATTTCTGCCGCCAGGAGGCGCGACCGGCGACATCGCGGATTCGAGCGAAGCGCTTGAAGAATGCTCTCTGAAGCGGCGTTGGTGGCGCCTGATTCAAACGCAAGCTGCGCCTGCAGACGATGAGACTGAGCGAAGTTCGGGTTGAGTGATATGGTTCTGCGGATCCGGAAATGGCAGTCGATCTGATCTTTGAGGTGATGCTTGCAAAGGGCAAGGTTTGTATCGACCACTGGGTGATAGCCGTATATCTCCTGGGCCCTTTCTAGATGTTCGAGGGCGTCCTCCCATTGAGACGTGGCCGCTTTCGTGACGCCTGCGTTGTTGTGCACGGCGAGGTCGAGCCGGTCGTGGTGTCGCGCCTCCTCCCAGTGTTCTTGAGCCTCCTCGAAACGGGCCAACTCGAACGCTTGGAGTGCCAGCATTTTATGATGACGCGCAGTGGCTATATCCAGATTTGGTAGCTTACTCTTCGGGCTCAGTTCGGCGGCCAGTTCCTTCACTGTTGAGTAATGTCCATGCAAGCATCGAGTAATAATCTCGTCGGTCTCCGAACTCCACCATCTTACGTCATCGCACCCGGAGTTCCAACTAAGAAAATTGGACTCGGTCCCGCAAAGGAGCCTTGCCAACAGTTTGCCCAGTGCATAAAGATCGTCGGCCGTCTCGGGGGTCTCTCCCCCGTTAACTCTCGGGCTTCGAAAAGGCACTTCCCATTCTTTGTCAGGATCTCGATAGCTCAACTCCAGCCGGGCGGTCGGCACCGACCAGAGTCGCAGCTGACGCTCTCCATTGGTGCAGACGTTGAGCGGTGTCAAAGCCCCGTGCACCCTTTCCTGCCCAAAATGGAGCCTCGCCACCGCGCAGCACAGCTCTTCCACCAACTCGCGCGCCGACTCTTCGGGCTCTGGACAAACGTTGGTGTGGAAGTGTTCGACCAGAGTCTTGCCGAACCCGGGGCTGATCGAAGTCATTCGAGAGCCGTCGATCCGAAGCTCCAACGGGTCAATGACTCCGGATCCCAGGACGGGTTGCGCATATTCCAGGGCGGGTCTGAACCACTCGGGCAGTTCGGACAAGTCGCAGTGGAAAGTGCGGACCAGCGCCTCCGAGACTATTTCCCGGACCTCCACTCGTCTCACCGTCACCCGGGGCAACTTTTGGTCAGTCACGGAGGGACTTCAGCTCAGTTGGCGGCCTGGTTCAGACAGTCGTTGCAGACGCCACGGAAAATGATCTGTGCCTCTTCGATCACAGCCGGCACCTCAACATCGGGAAGAAGACACGGTTTTCGTCCCTCGACACAAGGGACGTCCAGGATGCGGCTACACTTTCGACAGACGAAATGATGATGCCAGTCTTCGGCATATTCATAGAGCGTGCGCCCCGGACCGGCATCCGTCACCATCAACACACCGCACTCGCTGAGGTCACCGACAACCTTGAAGACGGTGCCTCGCGGGACGTTCTCGCCGCTCTCCTCCAAGTGGTGGAAGACTTCGTCGGCGGAGCAGTGACCTCCCATGGCAGCCAGTGCGTTCAACACGGCCAACCTACTGTGGGTAGCCTTCAGGCCGGCATTTCGAATTATCTCAGCGTAATCAATCATTCTTATCGGTAGTGTACCACCTGTTGGAGAGAATTATTCATCTTGACAAAACATAGTCAACACCCTAAGGTTGACATTGTCAAGATTAATCCTTTGACCCCTACTTATTAGGCCCTCGACCAGAGGGCTTTTCTTATATCCTGAGGTGTCGGTGGGCCGTTGTCCTTTTCTTTGCTTGCCCTCAATCACTGATGTGTGTTTCTCGAGTTTCTGGTCACGAAATCTTTTGTGCACACAAACTCGAGAGAATCACGGATGTGATTCTAGGGTTGGGCGAGACTGTAGCGGGGCCGGGCATGCCGTGGAGACCGGCATGGTCATGCAGGCTCCCAATGCATGCCTCCACTCTGACTTGCGGCACGCCACCGCTGAGACTCGTGACCTGGTCCGTTGGCCGAGCATGCCGTGGAGACCGGCATGGCCATGCAGGCTCTCAATGCATGCCTCCACTCTGACTTGCGGCACGCCACCGCTGAGACTCGTGACCTGGTCCGTTGGCCGATCATGCCGTGGCTACCGGCATGGTTATGCAGGCCCGCCATGCATGCTCCCACTCTGACCTGCTGCATCCGCCTGCCGCGCCCCTAACCCGCAACATCCACAAGCCGCCACTCTTACACGGGGCGAGCGCCCCGACCGACTCAAAGCTCGTAGCAGTCTGGACCCCCAGGCGGACTCTCCACCCCCTACGCCGAATCCGCCCAAGGTGGACAAATTCATGCAAGCCGCTATCGAAGAAGCGCGCAAAGGAGCCCGCGCCGGAGGAATCCCGATCGGTTCCGTTCTGGTGAAGGACGGGGAGATCGTGGCCAGGGGGCACAACAAGCGAGTTCAGGAATTGGACCCGGTTCTGCACGCGGAGATCGATTGCTTGAGGAACGGTGGAAGGGTGGGAAGCTATCGCGACACGGTTCTCTATTCCACTCTGATGCCGTGCTATCTGTGCGCCGGGGCAGTCGTGCAGTTTAAGATACCCAAGGTGGTCGCCGGTGAGTCCCGCACCTTTCCCGGGACGCGTGCCTTCATGGAGAGTCACGGAATCGAAGTCGTCGATCTGGATCTCTCCGAATGCGTCGAGATGATGGAGAAGTTTATCTCCGAGAACCCGGCCTTGTGGTTCGAAGACATCGGTGAGCTTTAAAGCTCCGAAAGCTGAATGCCGACGGCCGCCGCCAACTGCTGAAATCCATCGGAGAGGGCCGTCAAATCTTCGTGTAACGCCAAGGCCACCTTCGCTTTCTTGACCACGGCTTTTTGAGCTTCCGTCTTCTTGAGGAGTGCTCGTCCGACTCCCGCAGCGGTGATTGGAAGAAAGACTTGAGGGACGGCCAGCGAGAACCACAGACCAACCACGGTGCCACCAATCAGGCCAGGACCTCGTTTCCGCAAGGACGACATCCGGTCGGCCTTGTCGTCCTGTTCGGAAAGTTCGTCGCGGTCCACCCGAAAAAAGCCCTCCAAGTCGTCCAACCAACTCAGAACGTTATCTGCCAGGGCGAGATAGATCTCTTGCTGTCGCTGCAGAAACTCTCTCTGCTGAAGAAGCTGAAACCCGGTGAGGTCGGTGGGCAGGCCGTCGGCGTTGCCGTAGACTTGAATTCCAAGGGTTCTGGTTTCGATTCCGAGGGTGGCGCTTTGCACGACAACCCCGCCGCAGACCCAGGACATGTAGGAAAGGCGAGTCTTGAAGCTGGAAGGCTCCGCTCGGTTCAAAGCGCTCAAGGAGTAAACGCAGGCAAACCTCTTTTCCAGCGTGTAGTCACGCGCGGCTCGACCCGGGCTGGTCAGATAGGAGAGCTGCTTTTTCTGGAAGCTCTGGGGAAGCGGGAGTTGAGTGGGAGAATGAATCAGCTCTTTCACACCGGATAAGGCCAGAGGACGCTGCCATTCGAAGCGAAAGTGCGGACTCTCCAGCAGGCCCTCTAGCGCTCTCCCGGCCAGGATCAGCGGAACCGGGCACAAATAGGCATGGTCTCGAAGCTCTTGAACAATAGCCGTCCCGGTAGACTGCAGTCCAAACAGCTGACCTGCCGGCATATCCCCTTTCAGTTCTAGTTCGTGGCGGACGTACAGGGTCAGCCCGATCCCCTGGTTGTGGGCCCGAGAAAGACGTTTGGCTTCCCCCAATTTGCTGTAATACGATCCTGCATAAAGGGACTTGCTGAGTTCTTGACCGCTCTGGGTGATCAGCAAGAAAGACTGCCCGGCCTGCTCCACCAACGCTCGCAAAGCCAGGCAAAAATGGGCTAGCGGACTATCGGCCAACACCTGCCCGGACATCAATGCCGCTAACAACTGCTTCTCGTCCGGAAGCGTAAGCGTGGAGGGAGGCACCAGGAAGAAACGCGTCTCTTTCCAGTACTGGGTGATCTCGATCCGGGTCATCTGCCAACCCACGGCCGCCTGCACCAACTTTAAGACCCAGGCGTTCGGGCGAGGCAAAGCAAACCTGGCCAGCTTACTTCGAGCAGCCTCCAGGGAAATGCTAAATTCGCCTTCCGAGTCTTTGACGCCCTGACCGGCCTGCTCTCCCAAATAGGAGAGCAAATCACGGTTTACCTCATCCATCCTGACCAGGTTTGCGAGGACAAGATTCTCTCCCTGCGACGAGAGATTTCGGCCTCAATGTTATCTGCTATCGTCCGGGATACAGCGCCACCTACTGGACTCAAATGGCCACTCGCGGAGCTTCCGATGAGAAAGTCGACGACCGCAGTTGGTTCATGCCGCAGATCGATCCGTAGTCACCCCCGGGGGAACTTCTCCATTTTCTTCTGGTTGCAAGGGTCAGGAGATATTCCATGAAGAGTAAACAGACCATGCTCATCCTTATTGCATTGACCCTAGGCTGCGGTCTATTTTGGTTTTTGAATTATTCGGGCCAAGCGAACGGTCCGAGAAAGAGTTTCGAAGTGAATTTAAGTGAAGACGAGTGGAAGGCCAAGCTGACCCCCGAACAGTTTTACGTCCTGCGAGAGGCCGGTACGGAGCGAGCCGGCACCAGCCCATTGAACAAGGAGAAGAACGACGGGACCTTTCATTGCGCGGGCTGCGGAGAGCCGCTCTTCAGCTCGGAAACGAAGTTCGATTCCGGTACCGGTTGGCCGTCGTTCTACAAGCCGCTTCCCGACGCGGTCGAAACTGAGAAAGACTACAAAATGGTGGTTCCTCGTACCGAGGTTCACTGTGCCACCTGTGGTGGCCACCTGGGCCATGTTTTTGAAGACGGACCCCAACCCACCGGGCTGCGATACTGTATGAACGGTGTCGCATTGAAGTTTGAAGGAGCATCGGAGACTCCGTAACGTTTTTATGACGGTCAGGGGTGAAACTCCCGTGAGTGAAGACGCTCCCTACCATATTGGCCCATGCTCCGTCCTGGACCAGGATTCCCCCGACCCAAAAAGGGGATTCTCTCATCCTCTCGGGCGCAGACGGAAAGTTCCGCGCCTACGACACCCAAAACGGAACAGAGAAGTGGTCAACTCCGGCCGTTGAGGAGTCGGAGCGTTTTCAGATTACCGACCGGTACCTCGTCTCCACAGGCCTGGATAGCGTGGTCGGCTTCAGCTCGGTCGACGGGCGTGCTCTTTGGCAACGTTCGGAGCCGATGCGACTGGAAGCCCTCACAAACGTTGCTCTGTTGGCCTCTCAGCGGGGGGAAATTCAATCCCTGGACCCGCAAACCGGAAACACCGTTTGGCAGGTAGACGTCCACCAACCGGTCGTACTGTGGAACGGGAGCGCCCTGACCGTGGAGGGTGAAAGAGACCGTCGGGAAACGCTCCAGGCCCGAGACCTCCAATCGGGGACCCCAAAATGGCAAACCTCCGACGGCGATATCCGGCATGTCGTGCCGTTCGGCGACCAACTGCTGTATTCAGCCGTCAAGTTCGGCCGCCATCACCAGGAGGTCCAACGCGTTTCCAGCCGGGGCGTCGACGGCTCCCTGAAGTGGAGTTTCCGCTGCCCCGGTGAGTTGCGCGTCCCACCCCAACCTTCGCCCGACGGTGGTCGTATCGCTCTGCTGCAGAAAGCACCCGCCGACCCCTCCCGCAGCGTTCTCTCTATTCTCGACAACGAAGGCAAGCTCGTTTTCGAAACAGCCGCTGCACACAAAGTCGATATCGCGTTTAGGGATGACGGCGGTCTGGTGCTTTCCGAGACGGAATTCTCCCGAACCCCGGGGGAGGAAGAGACCCGTCTTCGAGGACTCGACTCCGAAGGAAACGAGAGATGGAGTCGACCGGGCCGAGCGGACTGGATGAGTTCCGGCTCCGATCTCATCGTCTCCCAGGATAAGACGCTCACGGCCATAGACCCGGCGACCGGCCGAAACAGATGGTCGAGACCCCTCTCCGGGAATCTGGCTCCCCTCAATATGAGTCAGGGCCTAATACAAGTAAGCCTAGACGGCTGCAGCATCCTGACCCTGGAAACCAAGAGCGGAGATGTCGTCTCAACAACATCGACAGGTCACAGCTTCTTCGTCAATCCCCAAGGACGGGTGGCCGATCATGAGGGGCAAATATGGGAGGAGTCTCTTCCCCTCGATCGTTCGCTCTTTGTGGGAGAGTGGAAAGAGGTGGAACCTTTTCACATCGGCATGAAATCGGCTCCCACGTCGCGCAACGAACGCCCCGCCGTGTACGTGGATTGGGATGGAGACGAGCGTGATGACGGCTCCGACCCTGTCTTACTCGATCAGAATCGCGAACTCGTCTCATGGCAACAACTAGAAGCCCGCGACGCCGATAGAGACAGTCGACTCAACAACGAAGAGCTGTCCCAGCTGAACCTCTGGTTCGACAGCGATGGGGACGGGCAGGTCTCCTCGGATGCTGAATTCCGACCGCTTCTGGACTCGTCTTTCGACAAGGGTCGGGTGGAGCTCGATCATCAACTCCTTTGGCTTGCTTCCGACAGCCGCTGCGACTGACTCTTTGGGTCCTTTGTCTTACTTCGCGAACTCGAAGGTCTCCAACGACTCAAGGTTCGGCAAGAACTTCCGCATCCAGTTCCAGCGACTGGTCTTCTTAGCGTACTTATCCAGCATTTCCTGACTCAAGTGGTTCGCGGGACCGAAGGTGATCTCCGGGTCGTTGAGCAGTTCACCGTTCTCGTCTAAGACCGGTTTCCCGTCGGATCGGATCGGTTGACCGTTTTTGTCCCGCAAAATGGTGTACTCGCTTACCCCGTTACGCGGGTCTTGGAAGTCTCTGACGAAACCGGAATAAGTATCCTCGGCAAAATCCTTAGACCAGACCAGGGCTCCCACTTCGGAGTTGACCTCCGAGCTGAGGAGATCAAGGTTGTAAGTCGACACCAGACTCGCTTCATCGTCGATCACGCCGACTTTGGCGTGGAGCTTGCGTTCTCCGGTAGCCACGAAGAGTCTCATATTCGGAGTCGTGGCGAGAATCTTGGGCCAATCTTCCAGGAAGAAAGCTTGAGTGACATCGGAATCCGTACTAGACGGGCTGTTGGTGCCCAGCTGAATCTCGACTCCGCGCTTGCCGGCGTCCTGGAGTTCTTTGAGAAGGTTCTTGGTCAGCACGATGTACGGGTTCTCGATGAGAATCTTCTTTTGAGCGCTGCGAGCCAGATTGACCAACTGCTGGCCCATCTGGTCTTGGGCGGTACTGACCACCGACGTGCGATCCAAGATCTTCACTTCGGCGTCGTGCAGATCAGACTCGGCGGCGTTGTAGGTGCCTTTCAACTCAGGGAAACGGATCATCTCCGCAGCCAACTCCTTGAGTCTCTTTTGCTCTCGCCTTCCGGGCTCGCGGGCCGCTCCCACTTCGGGAAGTCGCTTCAACGCTTGCTGATAGACCTGCTCGGACATTTCAGCCTGAAATTCCGGATTGCTGCGAAGCTTCTCTTTGTCACCCTCGGACATAGCTTCGCCCTTGAGCCAGTCGTCCATGATGGCGTAAGCTCCCAGCAACTCCACGTCTCGCTTGACCCAGTTGCCGAGAAAGTCGGGGCGCACCTTTTCATTGATCCAGGGAGCACCGTATTCCACTTCAAAAGCGTCGCGCAAAGCGTGAGCCGAGGAGGCTCCTTCGATGTACACGTCGGTGTCACGCCAGGCTCCCTTGAAATCTTTCGGATCGACGTAATACTCGTAGCCGATGTTTCGGCCACCGGTGATGGCCCGCTCTCCGTCGACCTCGAGAATCTTGTCGTGGTTGCTGGCGGCGGAGTAGTTCTTGCCGGGATGGAGCAATCCGTCGATAAGCTTTTTGTAGTGGGGATGGTAGACTTTGGCCTCGGCGTTGGGAAGTGCGGTCACCTCCTGGAGGTAGTCGCGGCCACCGATGTGGGCCTTGAAGCCCCGGGTTCCGAAGGTGTCGCCGGTGGCGTCGACCATGATCCTGGTCTTCACCCCCTCCTGGCTCGCCTTCTTAAAAATATGGCCCAGCATGGCTTTGCCGAAGATATCGTGATCCCAGCAGAAATATTGAGTGTTGATCGTGTCTTTGGCGCTTTCCAGCACTTTCCAGCGAGCGTTCCACGACTCGGCGTTGTCGTCGAGCAGCCTGGCCTTCGCGACCCCACCGGAATTGTGGATCTTGTCGAAGGCCTCGCGAAGCGTGGGAGCGTCTTGCGCCGAAGGTGTGAACGTTTCCTTGGGCTGGGTCTGGACATCCCGGCTCTCGGGTTTGGAGCGCGAGGCGGATAGCTGAAAGGTTTGAGGAGCGTTGTGAATCGAGTGAGTCTGCATGGTGACAGTCTACGCAGGGTCCCTCAAAAATAGCTGAAAGAGATCCGCTATGCAGCTATCGACTCTGGTTGATGTCCTTCCCCCGGCATACCAAATGGAACTCGGAACCCCCGTACTGGCCCTCGGTTCGTGCTTTGCCGAGCGGGTGGGAGAGAGGCTTTCCAGAGCTTTCTTCCCAGTCACGGCAAATCCGACCGGAATATACTACAACCCGCTCTCTCTTGCGGAGATGCTCCGGCCGACCGCGAAAGCTCCTGAACTCTTTCTGCACGGTGGTCTGTGGCGGAGTCTCGATCATCACTCGTCCCTGAGTGGAAGAGATCTTAGGCAAACCGAGAAACGTTTCGAAAAGGCGGAGCAGAGCCGACTCCAAGCTCTCGATGGGGCCCAGGTTTTGCTCCTGACTCTGGGCACGGCTCAAGTCTGGAAAACGGTCTCGGGAGGCCGAGTGGTGGCTAACTGTCACCGTCTACCTTCCTCCATGTTTTCTCGCTCTCGACTTATTTGCGAGGAGTGTGTGGACGTCTTGAAACCGCTCCTGCATAGCTGGATCGATGCCAGGGAGGGCCGACAGGTCGTCCTGACCGTAAGTCCGGTGCGGTACTTGCGAGATGGATTGGTGGACAACAGCAGAGGCAAGGCCGTGCTCCTCCTTGTCTGTGAACTGCTGGAACGTTCGCATCCGGGCATCAACTACTTCCCGTCTTACGAGATATTCCTGGATGAATTAAGAGACTACCGATTCTATGAATCCGACCTCGTCCAACCTAACTCAGTGGGAGTGGAGTACGTGTGGGAAAAGTTTCGTGAAACCTACCTGAGCTCCCAAGCACAGTCGAGATTGCCTCTGATCGACCGGATTCAAAAACTCGCGGAACACCGTCTGACGGAACGCTCCCGGCCTCGAGAGTTAGCAACCAAAGGATTGGCTCTGCTGGAACAGCTGGTCAGTCTGGAGCCTCAAGTCGAGGTGTCGGCGGTCCGACGACAGTTTCAGGATTGGGCCTCGAGAAGCTGATATCGCCCTTCCACGAGCGGGTGGTCGGAAACGAGTATACCGTCGGCGGTCTTCACGTCCACTCTCTTCACCTCAGACTCTCCGACGCTGTCGGCTACCAGCCAATCGATAGAGGCGCCTTCCACCCGAAGACCGTTCTCCCTGAAGGTTTGGACGATGGCTTTTCTATCGAGAGTATTCAGGTCTCCTCCGCCGATCAGCAGATCGGCTTCTCCTCGATGTTGCTCGATAAGTCTTTCCAAGACTTGGTGCTCGGCATCTCTGTCCTGGGGAGTGGCTGAACTGGTGGAAAGGTGGGTGTTGAAAACGGCCAGAGTTTGGCCGCCGGTGTCCGCCCCTGTGAGATGCAGAACCTGGGCGGCTCTAGGCTCCAATCCGGACCGTTTCCCAACGACTTGAGAGGCCTCGTCGGTTGTTCGGACGTCGTGGTTGAGAGTGAGCCGAGCGTTTTCCGTGACCACCAGGTCGGGGCTCACCAGGATGAGGTTACCTTGGCGAGGCGTCGTCTGGGAGTAGTACCCGACCTTACCGGTACCATCCACGATCTTCTGGGCGTGCCAGGGCAAGATCTCCTGCAGAAGGTCGACGTCGGCATCGCTTTCTTTTAGCGTCTGAATCTGGATGTCCAACTGGTCACGGGCGCCGGTCCCGTCCTGGCTCGTACCGTGATGGAGGTTCCAAGTGTTGACCGTTAATTCGCCGTCGGGAGCGCGACCTGTCGGAGTTTGAGGACGAAGGACTCTATTTTGTGGAGAAGCCAGATCGTCGATACTCTGGGCCCGATGCAGCAATTCACCTCTGACGGAACGTTGAACGGCGTTCACGTTAGTGGAGAGATCCGGAGACACGCAGAGCTCCCCTTGCTGAATTTCCACCATTCCACTCTCAGCCTCACAGAGAGGAAGGTGACGGGCAGCAAGACCCACGCCACCGGCAATCGAAGTGGTCACGGCGAGAGCCGTCAGGGCCCCTAGTCCGGCTTTCTGCCACCCCGAGAGACCCGCTTCCTTCGATTGGTCGACGGCCTCTCGGAGTTCTACGGCGTCCGGAGAGACGTCAGGCGCAGCCTGAGCTCTTGGTGGAGGCGAGCGAAAGCGAGTTGGCTCCAAATTCGATTGTAAACCGGATATCCGCATGACATAAGGATAAGTGGTCGAGGTGGTATGAAGGTTGCCTGAGGCGACGAAATGTTAAATTTTTCGTTGGCTCGCTGTTATGCCGGTTGGATTGGCTTATTCGCTTGCATCAATTCAAATCCGCAGCGCGCGCAACGTCCGGAAGAGCTGGTTCGAAAACCGCAATCGCCGCAAATTCTGGCCCTGAGCAGAGTCAGTTCACTGTAGACGTCACCGGGGCGGAAAGCCGACTTCGGCTGGCCTTCCTTAGCCCGAGTGTCTCCGCTCTCTCCCTCGGCGGCAGCCGAGCCTTGAGCTTGTTCAGCCATTCGTTCGCCCGTGTTCTCGGTTTTGAGCGACTGCGTTCTCCAAACATCGGATACCGCCGCCAAATCGGGATACGGCTGGGTCTGATTGGGGAAGGGACGTTGTTGATCGGTTCCCTGTTGACTGGAGCTTTGGGAGCCGTCGGTGGTGCCTCCCGAGGGACTGCTGCCGGCCTGTTCGACCTGGCGCACCGGCGGTTCGACGGGCCGCTCCCCGATGGCCCTGGCTAGATTCTCGAAGGCCGTGAGTCTGGCCATCGCGTCGGCTCCTCGAGCAGATTGGGAAAGCTGGAGGGGTTGGCTTTGGGCGGGCGCCGAAGTCATCCGATCGACCGCCTCGCGCAGACCCGGGTCGGAGGCCATTCTTCCTCGGAAGACTTCCATCTCCGTGCGTGCCTTCGGATTGTGCATCGCGCGTTCCAAAGCGAAGTTCATTCTGGCCGCCGCTTGAGGCGACTCGGAGACCTGATTGAGCAGGCTGGCCAGACCCTTGGCGTTGCTCTTATCCTTGGCCATATGGCTGAGCATCTTCGCTCCGTGCTCGGACTCCGTCAACCGAACCATCAGGCGAGATACGTCGTTGCGGCCGGCATCTGTCTGAGCCATTTTAGCGAAGCTTGCCAGGATATCCCGACCGCCGTGGGTCGACTTACTGGCGGCGGCAAGCGTCCGTCCGAGATCTTTTGCTCCCGCGCGATCGGAGGCCATGTTCATCAGCATCTCACCGGTGGCCGCGGCTCCCGCCGTCGTGCGAGACATCTGGCGGATCATTCCGCCCACGTCCCTGGCTCCGCCCACCATCTTGGTAAGATTCGACAAACCTTCAGCCAGGCCCTTAGCTCCGGCCTTGCTGCGAGACGCATTGGCAAAAGTTTCGGCGGTCTGGGTGGCTTTGGTATAGTCACCCGACTCGTCGGTCGCCATCATATTGGTAAGAAGCTCTTTCATGCCGGCCGCACCGACCTCGGTACGAGTGGCTGCCCCGATCGTTTGACCTACCGAACCCGCCGATTCGGGATCGGCTGCCAACTGGTTGAAGGTGTTGGCCAGAGCCTGTTGGCCACCGGCCACATCCGAGGTCAAGAGAAGGATGCCGACGAGTCGGTCGGGAGTGGCTTCGGCCATATTCGAGAGCGTCTTGCCGAAGGCCTGACGCGACTCGGAGTCGCGGGTCATTCCCTTGAGAGTCTCCAGCATTCGCTCCGGTTTGGCTACGACCTGAGCTTCCATGGCGTCGGCCACGGTGTGGGCGCCTTGAGAGCCTTTGCTCATTTCAGCCAACTTGGCCGGATGCTTGTCCGCAGACGGAATGCCCTGTCCCACTTCCGAGAGCATATTGAAGACTTCGCGATAGTCACGCAGCCTGCCGGGGCTTTTCGGTCCGCCCGCTCCTCCCGCGGAAGTCGCGGCCGAGGAAGCGCCGACACCGCCGGCCGCCCCCACACGCCGGTCTCCGGTCGTTCGATCGGGGGTGACGCCCCGACGACCCGCCACCGCGGCACCGGGGTCGGCAACGGCCGGACCGGTCGCTTGGCCGGGCGCAGCTTGTTTGGCCGTCGTCGTTTGACCGCTCGCCGGCTGGCTGCTGGAGGGCTGCACCACTCGTTCCACGATCTGTCGCATCATCGAGGGCTGGCTCTTGGCCGTCTGCAGAAGGCTTCCCAGTCTGTCCACTCCGATAGCGGCGCCCTGACGGTCCCGACCGCTCAGCATCTGGTCCAGACGGTCGAGCCCTTTCATCGCCTCTGGATTGGCGCGAGCTTTAAAGAACATGCTTTCAAGCTTATCCAGACCAAAAACCGCTTGAGGCTTTTGAAGATCCATCGCCAACTTCTGGCCGCTTTGGGCCAACTTTTCCAGCTGGCCCGATTGGACCATCTTGTTCAACTGTTCCAGACTCCGAGCCATTTCCGGCTTCTGCAGAGTGTTCATCAGATTCTGGAAGTTCTTCAGGCCTTCCAGCGCGTCGGGGCGTTTGGCCACGGTCTGCAGCAGCTTGGCCATGGACTCCGGATTCTCACCCTGCACACCGCCCATATGGTTCATCAATCCGGGCATTCTCTTGAGACCTTTGTAAGCGTCCGGCGACTCCTGCACGTTTCGCAGCAGGCTCGAGAGACCGTCCAGGCTCTGCATCTTGCCGGCACTGGCTTTGGCCGTCTCGGCCAGACCTTTCAAACCGGCGATCCCCTGGGCCAATCCGTCTTTCTTGCCTAAAAGGCCGTTCAGACGACTGACACTGGACATGTTCTGAGGTAACGTTTCCAGAGACTTCAAAACACCGGGAAGCTGCCGGCTTCCGTCTCCGGGGCCGCTGAGCATCTGCTGCAGTCGGGAAAGACTGTTGCTCTCAGGACGACTACCTGCCGTGTTGAGGCGCTGGGAAAGCTGCTGAAACTCTTCAGCGGGCACCGACGAGGGCGGGAGCGGCGGGGCGGCGGCGCCCGGTTTGGCAGGGGCGCTCGTCGCAGCCGAGGGTAGACCGGTCCCGGCTGCACCCGCGGCGGGCGCGGAACCCTGAGGCGAGGAGGGAGAAGGCTTCGGTGCCACTGGAGAGCTGGCGCCCAGGGGTAGTCCCGGTTTTACCGACGGGGGACGAGGGGTCGAGGCACCCGGAGCTCCGCTGAGTCGCGGACCGACACCGGTGACCTTTCCGGGAGTAGCACCGGGCTTTCCTGGAGTCGCGGGTACGCCCGGCTTAGATCCAACCAGGCCGGGATTGGTCGGGCCAGCCGGTTTGGGAGCGGCTAACCCCGGGCGAGGCGCACTCACCGAACCGGGCCCTACCGCACCGGGCGTCGCGATACCGGATTTTCCGAAGGCGGGAAGAGCGGGTCTGGTAGGCCCAGCCGTCGTGCCGGGGCCGGGTGCCACCGAGCCGAACTTGGGTCCTGCCGGAGCGGCGCCGGGTTTGGCAGCCCCCTTGGCGAAAGCAGCAGGTCCTGTGACAGCAGATTTGGGCACTCCCTGAGCCTTGGATACGGCCTTGGAGGCCTGGTTGCTACCGGGGCGAGCGTGGGTCTGTCGGGAGGCATCGTGACCGATGGAGGGACCGAGGCCCGGAGCCGAGCCGCCGAAGCGACCCACATACGGTACCGTCGAACCACCACCGGCGATGCGTCCCGCCTTGCCGCCGGTTTCCGTACCGCTCGGCCCGGCGACCTGAGCCCCGCTGCCGGGAAGCTTCGGACCAGGTTTGCCACCCTTAACCGGGTTCGGTCCGGCGACTTTTCCGGACAGAATCCGGTCAGCGGCCACCACCCTCGCATCATTGGCGCGAATCTGCTTGCCGGGCACCTGGCGGGCCGAATCCAGAAAGCCGGAGAGTCGACCCAGGTCGTTGATGCTATCGGGCAGTTTATTAAACTTGTTAAGGGTGTTGGGAAGCTGCTCCAACTGAGACATCTGGCGGGGCAGATCCTTCAGTTGGTCGAGCATCTTGGGGAGTTTCTGCAGGTCGCTCATCGACTTGTTGAGATTGCCGAGAGTTTCCAGAGCAGCCGGAAGGGTGTCCATTTTGGAAAGCTTGTTGGGGAGGTCTTTCAACTCATGCTGAAGCTTTCCGAGTCGTTCCAAGGAATCGAGGTTGTTAGCCAGGCCTTTGAGGTTGTCCATGGTCTGGGTGAGATTCTTCAACTCACTCAGGGAATCTCCCAAGCCCTTGCCTCCTTTGAGCGCCTCTTTCAACTTGTCCAGTTGGTCGAGTGCTTGGGGTAGGTCCTTCAGTTTGGCCATGGCGTCGTCGAGGCGACGCAATTCATCCAAATTTCTGATGTCGTTGGGGTCGAAGTTGGCCTTGAACTCCTTACCTTCACGATTTTCGCGAACCTCGTTGTTTTGGCGCGGAGGCTCGGGCCTTTCGATTTGAGGAGGTTGGAAGTCTCGAACCGGTTCGGGAGTCGGCCTCGGAGAGACCGGCTCCTGGCGTACCGGGTCGGGCTGATTGATGGGTCGGTCCGGTGCGGGTGGATTGACGGGCCGGTCTGATACCGGAGGTCTCACAGGGCCCGGGTCCACCGGCTGTTTGATCGGATTGGTGCCCGGCTCGAAGGGCAGGGAATGGTTGCCGCCCGGATTGGAATGTGGTGTGCCACGGACAGGGTTAAGGCCCCCTCCGATGGGATTCGTCCCCCCTCCGATGGGGTTCGTGCCTCCTCCAATCGGAGTGGTGCCGCCCTGACCGGGATTGATGACAGGACCGGTATTCGGCGGATGAACCACGGGAGGCGTCACCACCGGCGGTGCCTGATTCTCGATAACACGCACCTTGCCGTCGTCGCCGATCACGATCGCGTAGTCATCTTCGATCTTAGCCCGGGACTGGTCGAGGAACGTCATCCCTCCACTCTTTAGAACGGAAGCCTGGAACTGTTCGCCTTCGTCACCGGTAGAGTCTCCACCACCGAGGATCTTATCGAGGTGGTGACCGTTCTCTTCCACGTATGCGGAAAGCACTTTGCTCGGGTCTTTCAGCAACTCTTTGTCGATATAGATGCTTCCGTTTTGGGAATCGTAGGAAGCGTTCTTACCGTTGAGCAACGGGTCGTCTTTGTCCACGAAACTGACGTTTTGAGCCAGCGGGAAGTTGCCGTCTTTGGCCAAGCCGACAAGCCGCTCGATGGTCGCGTCATCGGCCTTGGGGAATGCCGTTCTCAAGTCTTGAGCGAATTTCCGTGGGTCTTCGGTGGCCCTTTCTTTGATGGCCCCTTGGAAAGCGCCGGCAAGGCCACGTTGCTCATCAGACTGGCTGGTGGAGGTGAGTTTGTTCTCCACTTTCGCGATCGCGTTGTTGGCCATCCACTCGCCGGCGAAGGGTATGTTTTTGTAGCTGTCTCGCACATCCTGACGCCACTGGTCGTCGGTTTTGAGCTGACCGGCTTTCTCTCTGTCCAGAAGACCGGCAAGCTCCGGGTTGAGTCTTCTGAGGTGCTCCTTCCCTCTTTCGCTGGTGGAGTTGTAGAGCGCCGAAAACTGGCTATACAAACCTTTCTCGGAGGCCATGGCCTCCTGGGCTTTCTTGAGTGCTTCCTCGGCACCCATACCACGACGCTGATAAAACCTCTTGAGCGTGTCGACGGTGGCCTGACCGTTCTCGCGTTGTGCTCTCTCGAAGCCCTTCGAAATATCGCTGAGAGGATCGAGGTGGGGCCCCTCGCTCTTGGCGTCGCGATAGCGGTCGTAGGCGTTACCCGCCGCGGTCTCCCCAACGGCGAGGGTCTGTTGCTCGGGCGTCTTCTCCCTCAGCCGAGATTCCGCCAGGGCGGCCGCGGTGGGATTCAACTCCCTCAATTTCTCGCGACGTTCGGCGTCTCCCCGGCGGTACATTTCGTTGTAGATGGCGTCGAAAGATTCCGGATCTCGCATCGCCGCGGCGGCCAGATCAGTGGAACGCTGACGGGCCCACTCTTCTTGGGACATGCCGGCTCGCCGCGCTTCGTGCGCCCCCCAACGACCGTTACCGAAGGCTTCCTCCATTTCCCGCTGCATGAAGTCCTGAGTGGCTCGCATCTTGTCCGGGTCCGCTTTGAGTTCGTCGAAAGCTTTGGTTCGAGCGACCGCTTCGTCACTGGTCCGAGCGGCCACGTTGTCCCGCACCTGAGACATGAGCTTGGAGCCGCCGAGCGAATTCTCGCCTCTCAGGTCGAAGCCGAGAGAGGCGAGTGTGCTCCTATCGAAGCCCATCTCCTTGTCGAGACTGTCCCCGGCTCCGTCGACGATGGCGTTGCGGAACTCCGCCTGATTGTGGAGCAAGCCTTCGGATAGGATGAGTTCATTGTTTTCCGAGTCGAACTTCGACTTCTGACTGCCCAGAGCCTGATCGCCCTCGGCCACGAACCGAATGTTTTCAGGGACCGGGAAGTTGCCTTCCTCGGCTTTCCGAATCAGCTCATCGATCTTGGTCTTGTCGGCCTCCGGATAGGCCTCTTCGATCTGTTTGCGGAATTGCGCCGGATCGCTCTTAGCTCGTTCCTTGAACTCGTCCTGAATCGCTTTTCGGGTGCCGGCCACACGTTCATCCCGAGTCTGAGTCGTGGCATCGGGCAGTCTCTGCTCTTGCTCTTTTTGGGCCAAAGCAGCGGCTTCGGGGTTGGAACGCTCCAGCGACTGTTTAGCGCGGTCATCGGTGGCGTTTCGGTGGAGACTGGAGTATTGCTCGTAGTAGTCTTCCTTGCTCTCGAGAGCCTTGTCGGCCATCTCTCGGGCCTTGTCCTCAGGATAGACCTTGGCAAGCTCTCTCTCCAACGCACGCCTGGCGCGGTCGGGGTTCTCCTTGGCCGCGTCGTAGGCTTTATCGATACTTTCGAGGGCTTCCGTATCGCCGTTTTCTTTGTACTCGTTGAGACGAGTTCTAGCCTCTTCTCTTGAGGCTTGCAGAGCGCGTTGCCCGTCGGTCAGCTCTTCGGTCGGCCCCTGCGGCGCGTCCACATCATCGATATCGGTGGTGGGCGCGCCGTCGGTCTCCGAAGGGGCTCCGGTATCATCTGTGCGGGCGGACTCCTCCGTGCCCTCAGCTCTTTCGGTCTGAGCTGTGCGCTCGGCGCCGTCGGAATTCTCCGTTCCCTCCGCCTTCTCGCTCTTAGCGTTGAGCTTCTCCACTTCGGAGTCCGAGAGCTTGCCTTCTTCGGCCTGTTTCATCAAGCCGTCGATCTTGGCTTTATCCGCATCCGGATAAGCTTCTTCCAGCTGTTTGCGGAACTGCTCCGGATCTTTCTTGGCACTCTCCTGGAGAGCTTCTTTGCTCTTTACGGCATCGGCAATCTTCGACTTCTCCGCCGCGCCTTCGAGCTTGTCCGCCGACTGAGATTTTTCGGCCTTCTCGGTCTTGGAGAGAAGCTTCTGGTCTTCGGCCGGAAACTTGCCTGCCTCAGCCTGTTTCATCAAACCGTCGATCTTGGATTGATCGGCCTTGGGATATGCTTCTTCCAGCTGTTTGCGAAACTGTTCCGGGTCTTTCTGAACTCTTTCCTTGACGCTCTTTTGAAAGGCCTCGGCGTCTAGAGGCTTAGCTTCGCCCTTCTTGAGCGAGGGAGAGGCCATCTGCTCCCCGGCATCGATCCGTTGGAGCTTGCCTTCCTCGCCGAGCCTACCAAGGCCCTCGGCCTTCGCGTCTTTGCCACCGAACAGCCCACCCACGGCGTCGGTCACTTTGGAGGCGACTTCTCCGGTCGCTTTGGAGAGCAGTTCGGAGCCCTTGGCTACCATTTTGCCGACGCCTTCACCTAGCGCTCCGGCGACAGCCGCTCCCGTCTCGTCGAGTTTGGCCTTCTTGAGCTCGTCCGTCGGCTCCAGCTTGTCGGCCACGGACGTCTCGTTCTCGCCGTCGACCTTCTTAAGCAGCTCGCCCTTGTTCTTGGCCTTCTCCTCCGAGACGCCTTCGGATTCTTCTTTGCTCTCGAGCTTCTTCAGAAGCTCGCCCTTTGTCTTGGCCTTCTCCTCCGAAGCGGCAGTCGCTTCCTCACTGCCTTCGGGCTTCTTGGCAAGCGTCTCGTCGGACTTTACAGCTTGCTCGGCCTTTGATGCCGGCTGGAGCTCCTGAACCTGGTCTACTTTTCCGATGTCGTCGGTCGCAAGCTTTGGTTCCCCGGCAGCCTTGGCTGCTCCCGGTTTTAGCTCTTCAACACTTCCTTCGGTCTTGCCAACCCCGACTTCGGCACCAATCTTACCCTCGGTCTTTTCAGAGCCGACCTCGAGCGGACTAACTTTATCCGCTCGAGGCAGCGAATCCGAGGCCGCCTCAAGCTGGTCGGACTTGAGCGTCTCTTCGCTCTCCTCCGCCGGCTTGGGCGTTTTTTCCGCCTCCGCACTTATCTTGGCCGGCTTCTCACCGTCTTTGGCCTGGTCGGTCTTAGCCGCCTGGTCCTTTTTGTTCGCACTGGCTTCTTCTGTCGGCTTTTTACCGTCTTTTACTTCGGCAGCCTTGGCTGCTCCAGGTTTTAGCTCTTCAACATTTCCTTCGGTCTTACCAACCCCGACTTCGGCGCCAATCTTACCCTCGGCCTTTTCAGAGCCGGCCTCGAGCGAACCAACCTTGTCCTTTTCCTTGCTCGACTGCTCGCTCGCACCGACTTTCTCCGCTGTCTCGGGCTTGGGCTTGTCCTCCCGGTCCTCTTTGGCGTCGGCGCTCTCAGATGTCTTTTCCGCGCTCTCCCTCACCTCGAGCTTCTTTTTGTCCGAGGCCGGGTCGCCAACTTCCGCTTTCTTCAGCGGCTCCGACTTATCCGCGGTCTTTTCAGCTTTCGCAGAGTCGGATTTGCTCTGTGCAGCAAGCCCCTCGACTGCCTCCTCCGCCCCGGCCGCTCCAGCAAGCTTCTCCTCTTTCTCCTTCACCCGATCGACCTTGTCTTCGGCCTGATTGAGGACTCCCGGGGAATCCTGCCTTCCAGCTTCGCGGGTGTCTTTGAGGTCGCGCACTCTGTTGCGCATCTCGCTGTCGCGAGCAGCGGCCCTATCGGCCACCGTTCCTCTCAGCTCGCCGACAACCTCATCCGAAACGGCGGCGGAACGTTCTCCACCGTTTTGCGCGATTCCATTCTGAAGACCATCTTTAGCACGGTTGAGCTGCTCCTCCGGAGCCACAGCCGAAACGCTGTTTGCCTGAGGGAAGAGCTTGGCCGCCTCCGGATTGAGCTTGGCCATTCCCTCTCGTGAAGTGGCATCTCCTAAGGAATGCAAACTACCGAAGGTGGAGTAAAAGTCTTCCTTACTGGAGATCGCCTGCTGGGCCAATTCCTTGGCTTTGTCGGCAGGATAGAAACCGGAGAGCTCCTGCTCGAAAGACTGGATCGTTTTCTCTTTATTCGCTATGGCCGAATCGTACGCTCGCTGAATCTCTCCTATCGCCTTGTCGTTCTTGTTCTCTTTGAGATCGGCGAGCCTCTGGCGAGCGCTTTCCTCGGCCTCTTCCAGCTGTCGCTGCTTGGCGATCTGTTTGGTCTCCGGGTCGTCCTTGTCGGCCTGACCTACCGCCTTATCGTCACCGGAAGCTTCGCGGGTGGGTTGAGGCCCTTTTTCCTCATCGGGCTCGGCCAGCCTCTGACGCTCCTCTTTGAGCTTGGACTTGACGTCGCCCTCAACCCCACCGGCCTCTTCAACCTTGTTCGTCTCCTCGTTCTTGCCAACCGAGGATTTCTGATTGTCTTTGGCATCTCGAGCGGCCGCGGCCTTCGCCTTCTCCTCGGCCCGCTCTCGCTCGGCCACCTCTTTCTTCAGCTCGTCGACTCGCGCTTGCAGCTTGTCTTTCTTCGCCCCGTCCTTCATGTCGGCGGCGGTCGACTCCAGCTGCTTAATGGCGTCCTTGCCTTCTACGGCGGAATACTTATCCTTGGCGAGAGTCTGCTCGACCTCACCCACCTTGTCCTTAACATCGGAGGATTCCGGCTCAAAGTTCTGTCGTAGATTCTTGATAAACCGATCGTTGAAATTTTCTTTGGTCTTTTTCTCGTCTTTGTCCGATTTGTCGGTTTCTTTGCTCTTCTCGAACTTGTCCTCGGTATCGGTGACCGAGGAGGTACTTTTGTCGTCGTCGGTTTTGGAGGTGGAGCTGGTGGAGTCCGTGGCGCTCTTCGATTTGTCGGTCGTACTAGAGGACGACGCGGAACTCGTGCTGCTGGAAGAGCCCGTTGAAGAAGAGCCGGTCCCGGTCGAGGCACTGGAGGTCGTTGCGGGCTTTGCCGCCGGAGTCGAAGACTTGGCCGGCGAACTCGAAGACGCCGCCGGAGCTGCCGGTTTGGGTGGTGGGGACGGCTTGGGAGCGCTGCCGCCACCGCCTGTTTTGCTGACACTCATGCGACTTCACCTCCCATCATCTGTTCGATATCGCGGTCTAGCACGCGTTGCCACTCGTTGACCACCGCCTGCAGGATGTCACGCTCGGGCCGAGGGCAGCTGCTCTGAAAACGCCCGGTCAGACGGGTAAGTTCGGTCTTGAGATTGGAGAGCTGAAAAAGACTCGCCCCCTCAAATTCGGCCCCTGTTCGGGCGAGAGCGTCCAGCCACTCTTGAGCCTCTTTGGCCAGAGCAGGTCCGCTCCGAAGCCCCGGACTCCAGACCGCCACGGCAGCGTTACCGACCTGACGGTTGTAGCACCAGGCCACCAAATCGAGAGTGGTCTCTCCATCGACGGCCTGGACACTGGCTTTCAGGAATTCTCTCAACGGGCGCAAGAACTCATCCTGGGAGTGACCCTCCAAGATGCCAAGCACGCTCAGCAAAAACTCTTTGGCGGGAAGGTAGCGAAGGCGCAACACTCCCCCCCAAGTTCGAAAAAGCGTTCCCAGTCCGTTGTCGCGGCAAAGGTCGCTCAGCTGCTGAAGTACCGCCGTACTGCCGGGAGCATCCAGTCCGTCGCGCACCAGGGTTAGACCGCGCTCCGGGTCTTGTGAGAGCGCTTGTTCGAGGCGAGCGATGTCCACCGGAGTCGGACGAGGGCTGTGGAGAAGCTGATTTATCTGGATGTGGTCGAGCGCCAACGGAGCGGGTTCGGGAGGGAAGGCAAGCGTATCTTGATCGAGTTCGCCAAGGAGCTCCTCTAGAAGAGGCTCGTTAGACCTCTTCAATATCTCCAGAGCACGGCTGCGCTCGGTGGAGTCTTCAAGCTCGGCCAACGCTGTGATCAGTCCCGCGCGCACATCCAAGGAGGAGTCTCCCGCCATTTTCTCCAGGGTGCCCGTGGGCCAATCGGGCCAGAAACAGAGAGCCGCCGCGGCCGCCGCGCGAATCCCCTCGTGCGGATCGGTCAGATAGCCGGCGACCAGATCTTTACCGGCTTGTTTGGGCAGAGCCGTGAAGGCAAAGAAAGTGACGTCCAGCAGCACAGGATCGTATTGGACCCTCGCTTCAGCCACCCGGTCGGTCAGAAATCGGCCTACTTCCACCGGTTTGGCGGGAGCCAGAATACGCAACGCCACCAGTCCCCGCAACCGTAGTTCGGGAGCACTGGAAAGTAAGAGATCGCAAAGAACCCGGTAGGCCACCTTGTCGGCCGCCGCCATCTCTCCGAGGCGGTGACAGGCAGGCTCCCAAATATCCGGGTCCTGCTCGCGTAGATCGCGATACAGCGAATCCCTTTCACTGGCGTCTCTCAGTAACAAGAGCTTAGAACACCCGACCAAACTGTTCTTGAAGAACGTCCAAAAGGGAGATCGCTTTGTCGAGCGACTCCCCGCATTCGTCGTGGAGAAAATCCTCTACGTGCTCCAGCACGTTTTGCAGCCGGTCGAAAAGAAGCTCCGCGCTTCTCACCGTAGGGCTGACGCCTGCCGTCAAACTCGCAGGTACAACAATCTTTCCAAGTTGCTTTCTGCTCTGCTCTAGCTTAGGGATCAGAGCATCTTGATACCAGGCGACCGTTTGCAGGTCCACCTCGCCTTTTCTGGTCCCTCTTAATGCCGCCGATAAACAGGCAAAGCCGGGCTCAGTCATCATTTCTTCACACACGCCTCTCTCGGAGAATCCCATTGGGAAGAACGTGCCCGCTCGCGAACTCTCCGCTTCCTTAAGTATGGAGGATAGCGCGTTGAGAATCATGCCGGAGAATGTTACAGAAATGTTAAAATGTAACACGGATGTTGCCAACTGTTAAAAGATTGTTACAATTTTGATATTTCTTTGACCCCTCCACGGCTTCTTAGCCTTCGGGGAGGACGGAAAGAACGACCCGATTTCGGCCTTCTTCTTTGGCCCGATAGAGCGCCTCGTCAGCAGCCTTCACCAGGGCTTCCGGAGCTTGCAATTCAGGGAAATCGGTGCAGGAGACTCCCAGGCTCATGGTCACGGACAGATCGCCGGCGGCCGTATCGAACGGCTCCTGTGCGATCAGTAGCCTGATACGGTGAGCGATCAAGACGGCCTGAGTGCCACCGATGCCGGGCAGCACCATGAGGAATTCTTCACCCCCGTATCGGCCTACCGAGTCTTCCGCTCTCATTCCTTGACTCACCCGATCGGCGACCTCGATCAAGACCTCGTCACCCACCTGGTGTCCGTAGGTATCGTTTACCGATTTGAAGTGGTCGACGTCGGCCATGATGACGGAGACCGAACTCTGTCTGAAAGGCGCTCGTAGCAGCTGATCGTGTAGGATTTCGTCGATGGCGCTGCGGTTGTTGATACCGATCAGAGGGTCTCGAGTCGCCTTCTCACGCAGGCGCCTGTTTTCTTCCTCGAGTTCTGCCATGGCGGAGTTGTTCATCAGCATGCTACCCGCAAAAGCGAGGGCCTCAGCAGCCATGGCCAAAAAGAACCCGGCCCCCCCGAGAGCGAACGCGCCGGCGGCGCAGCCAACCAACATGCCCCCGACAGCCAGAGCTTTGGTGACTTTGGGACTGCTCCAGATGGAGCGCCCGGACATGGTTTCGTGGGTCTCGCCCGCCTGATGCATCTCGGTGGTGAACATCGCAGCGTCGCTGACCGATCGTGGAGCACCCGTCTCGTTCAGACCCTGCAATCGAGCCAGCGCTGGATCGCCACGCACCACGGGAGCGGCGGGTGCGTTGACTTCCCCACCACCTCGGAGTTCCTGTGACTTGTTTATTCGGCCAATAAAATCGTGAGCCATAATACGCCCTCTGCTTCTGTGAACTTCGGGATGCAGCCTCAGGCTCCTTGCACAAAACAGCAAGGACGAGAAGCACGACTGAGAAAAGATGGAGTCGTGCGCGCGACGTTTCCGTATATCGCTGTCACCCTGGTGACCTTGCTAGCCGTGGCTCTGGGCTGGGGGCCTCTGATGTCTCGCAACACTCTGATTTTGGCTCACAATCTCGACACCCGGCACCCCGTCCATCTCGGAATGCAAGCGTTCGCAGACTCCGTCAGAGAGAAAAGCGGCGGACGAATCCAGATTAAGTTGTACCCGAACGGCCAGCTGGGTACGGAGCGAGAGGTTTTGGAACAGCTGCAAATCGGAGCCGTTGCCTTCACCAAGGTTTCCAGCCTCTCGCTGGAATCCTTCGCTCCCCTTTACGGCGCCCTGAACGCCCCCTTCATCTTTGCTGACGAAGACCACGCCTACAGGGTGCTCGACGGACCGGTCGGCGAACGTCTCAAGGTCTGTTCGCTAGACAAAAAATTCCGAGGCCTCACCTTTTATAGCAGCGGAGCCCGTAGTTTCTATGCAGACCGCGCGATACTCGACCCGTCCGATCTCAGCGGTCTCAAGATCAGGGTCATGGGGAGCCAAACGGCTTTGAGGATGACCGAGTTGCTGGGTGGGTCGCCTGCCCCCATGCCCTACGGCGAGGTCTACACCGGTCTCCAGCAAAAAGTGATCGACGGCGCGGAAAATAATATCACCGCTCTCACTGTCAGCCGCCACGGAGAGGTAGCCAAGCACTACTCGGCCGACGAGCACATCATCGCTCCCGATGTTCTGCTGGTGAGCACCGAAGTCTGGGATCACTTGTCGGACGCTGATCGTCGAATCCTGGAAGCGGCAGCCGAGGAATCGAAAGAGCTGCAGCGGCAGTATTGGGCCGAAGCCCTTGAGGAACACACCCGCATCGCCACAGAGGAGTTGGGGGTTACGATTCATCAACCACGCAAAGAGCGATTTCTGGAAGCCGTCAGACCTCTTCACGAGGAACTCAAATTGAAGAGTGGAGAGATGAAAACCACGCTCGAAGAGATCGCCGAACAGCGGTAGATGCCTTTAAGGGAAAACGCTCAACGCCCGCCGCCGGCAGGCCGTTCTAATCCGATCGGATAGTCGTAGACGATACTCTGTAATGTCTTACTCCCTCAACATCCACGATAATCTGAGATCAGAATTAAGATACAAGGAGAAAGATATGAGAAACTTTTTGAAACACGCTATGGTCCCGGCCGCACTCGCGGTTTGCCTCGCCGGTGGGATGACCCAACAGGCGGAGGCGCAGCTTGTCGTGGTAGAAGACACATTCCGCATCGTGGAGGTCGATCACGCTCAGAACAGGATCGGCATCGCTAAGCCCGACGCCGACCCGAATGTGCGTCAAAACTGGTTGTACATCGAACCCGACACCAAAGCGGCGACACGACAATACACCGGCGGATATTTCCGCGACCGCGTCTACACGGGAACCGAATCGATCGTCGACCTGGCTGAGATGCACGAGGGTCAACTGTTCAAAGTGAACGGTGGCCGCGACTGGGACGGTAGTATCGACGCCAGTAAAATCTGGCTGTAAACGAGAAGTAAAAGCTCAGCACGGCTTCGGTCGTGCTTTTTTTATGTGTGGGCATATCCGTGTGGACGGCAACTCGGTCGAGTCTTTTCCTATCCCTCAAAACAAAAAGCGGTGGACCAGGCCACCGCGATTTTCGAGCAAAACGATTGATTTTTTAGGTATCTGAGTCTGTGGGAATCTGCAGCAAGGCTTCCATCCGATAGACTTTTTTCTGCTCGCCTGTCTGAGCTTGAATCGTCTTTTCCTTGCGTACACTGACGTTGATGCCGTTGCCACCGGCGCGGAAGAAAGTGACCGCGTCGAGGTTCTGGGCCAGGATTCTTATCCGGGGCGAGCCGTCGGGGTTGAGAGCCAAATCGACCCACGGGTCGGCACCGGGATACCCGAAACCTCCGGCCCAGGCTCGCGGCCGGTAGACAGTGTTACCACTGCCGTCGAGGACCTGCTGGACCCGTCCCACTACCAAAGCCCGGTCGACATCGGGAAGCTTATCCAGAGTGTCGCCCTCATACCAGATGATGTAGTCGTAGCATTGTTGAGCGTCCGTCCGGAAGCCCTTCAAAATTTCATCTCGCTCAGCCGCCGGCATGGTCGCCAGTTCGTAGATTTCGTTGGCATTGAAATCGTCGGCCAGGAAGTCTTCGGTCGTGCGCATGATGAGATATCTGGTCCAGGTGTCCGGATCATCGGCCAGGATGGCCTGACCGCTCTCATTGTGGGTCATCTTACCCGCTCCCGGTGAATCCGGGTAGAGAATGGTCTCTTCGCTAGGGATACAAACCGAGGTCGAAAGCAGTTGCTGAAGTCTGTCGACGGGTATCCGACAAGCCTGCACCAACTCCAATCGACCGGTGGACTGACTTAGAAGGCGATTGGAGTGAAAAAAGCTGTTCAAGAGGGCCGTGAACAAGATGAAAGAGACCGAGGCCGCCACCACCACTTCCAGGAGAGAAAACCCCTCCGCTCTTCTAGAGCGGAGCGATCGGCAGGAGACTTTCAACCGTGACATGTCTTTCGAACCCTTCTTCGTTCCAATAAATTCTGACGATCAGCAGAGCCATGTTCGCGGCGTGAGCCGAACCCGCTCCGTTGAGTCTGTCGTAAGTAACGTTGCGTCGAAACCGGTCGACGTCGGATTGGAAGTTTTCTTTCTCCGCCTTCTGGCCGGTGATGTGGCCCATCCCCAACAGTACTGCCGAGAATGGAGGGTCGTAGATTCCTCGCCGGTCGGTGGGGCCATCTTTCAGTCCGCTCGCCAAATCCGGCAAGTTGGTTTGCTGCAAGTAGCCTTGAGTCCGGATCGTTTCAGAGATGAAACGAGCGATATTGGAGGCCTCCGACATGACCTTCCCGGAGTCGGATCGCTTGGCGGCCCACCACATAGTGGCGGTCACACCAGCGACCCCGACGACGATCACGAACATCGCGATCAGGACTTCGACCAGGGAGAATCCCTTGTGACGTTTTGGTAGGTGCAAGCTCATCTAGTTTCGCGCGGATCTTTCGAAGTAGCGGACCATACGGAACTCAGCCAGGTTGGGGAAGGTGGGTTGGCGGGTGGCTTCCAGGTCGTACCGGATCGACACGTCGTATCCGGCAGTGCCAGTCCCGTCGAGCCAGTGATGGGTCTCCTTGGAGCCACCACCAAAGTTCTTGCCGGTCGTACCCTGAATCACTCCACCGAACAGTTGGTATTTGCCTAATCCCTTGACCAGTTGATCTCGTCGGTTGTGCCAGGTACCGAATCCACCGGAAACGATGGGGTCTCCGTTGGCGTCGAGCTTGGGACTTCCGTCGCCGTTCACTTCGCTCTTACCGGCCAGGATGACCGCGTAGATGTCGTTGATTCCGTCGTTTCCGAGCATCTGGCGTCGAGTGCTGCTGCCGGTCCAGACGTTTTGGTTGCCGTCTTGCTTCGGTCCGTTCAGCCAAACGTCTTTGGAGATGATCCCGAAAACGTGCTGGTTGTTGGGGGATAGCGCGTCCGGCCCTTCGGCACGAGGGTCTCTGGCCACATTCGTCCAGTTGAACTTGTTGTTGGACACGGACTCCAAGTTCATGTTGCCCGGTTTGGCTTTGAACTTGGTGGGGTCGAACTGCAGCAAGTCTCCGCCGATGGCGATCTCTTTGTCCAGCGGAGTGACGATGATCTTGTTGTTGTAGGTTCTTTCGCCGTGGGTATCGGTTACGAAGTTGCCGGCTTCATCCGTCTTGGCGGAACCTTTGACAATACCCCACAGACCTTCCTGACGAGCCCCGTTATTGGTGTAGTCGGAGTTCTGGTCTTTGCGACCGACGTTGCCGTTGACGTAGATGGTTCCGTTGATCTGTCCATCGAGGACCTTCACGCTGTCGACAACCCAGGGGGAGCCTGACTGCTGACGCTCCTGGTGTCGGTCCAAGACGAGTGTTTGACCGACTTGAGCCGTGAAAGTCTGGCCGCCCGGTCCTGTCACGGTCACGGGGGATTCCGTCACTTCGTAGATGTGAGTCTCAAAAGGGTCCACGTTGTCGACCTCTTCGGTCACGGGTGTCTCGGTACACTCAGTATAGGTCTGCTCGTAGGTCTCTTTGGTCCACTCCAGGCAGGTCGGTGCCGCGGGGGGGCCGCTCACGCCTCCGCCGTCACCGGTCGGTTCAGACCAGGTGATGCACGGGTTGACATTCTTGGTCCCGTATTTGGGCGGGCTGTATTTTTTTGTGACACAGTTGGTTTTCTTGATAGTTGTTTGAGATTTGGTACCGTTGTCGCGGATCTGGTTGATCTCAATCTTCTGGTTTCCGAATTTGTCCAGGCGCATGTTGACTTTGCCGACATCGCCTGCCACGTAAACTCCACCCTTCACGAATCCGCTCTCGCTGGCGGCAACGTAGACGCCTTGGTCGGTGGGCGGGGCTCCTCCGGGGTAGGCCTGGTCCAGAAGACCATCGGTGTTGGTCGGGAGTTCGATGTTGTTCTTCAGACGCAGGCCGTTGCGGCCGTCATTGAAGACCGCCTCGTAGCGTCCACTGATAGGTCCGTCAGTGTCGTAAGGCGCGTCGCCGGTCCAGACGTTTCCGTCTCCGTAGGCCGGCGCGGATGAGGACATTTTACTATGGGTGGCCACATCCGCAAACGACGGTTTCGCCGTATCCCAGTCCATCGAGGTGGCGTTGAAGTTGAAGAATCCGTTGGTATGAACCGGGCCGAAGAACTGCGGCTGACCGGTCAGAAGGATGGGAGTCTCTCCCTGAGACTGCGAGTCCAGAAAGCCGAACATGGCGAAGGTCTTCTGACGTAGCATCACGTCGATGGTCTTGATCGGACGACCACGTAAGAAAGCCGTACTGCGAACGGAGAAGGTCCGAGCTTCCAAAATGTTTTGGAGGCTGTTTTGGTCTTGCAGGGGCTGAAGCTCGAGCTGGTAGCTCCAATCGCCTTCGGAAAAGGGTCGTCGGTCGTTGGCCTCAGCCAGGAAAGCCTCAATGTGAGGGTACCCGCTACCGTCGTTGTAGTCTGGAAGATTCTCTTGTCTCTGGTCTTTGGCAAACACTTCCATCTGCACCTGAAGCCAGCTCATAGTATCTTGCACACCTGAGCGAGCTACATAGTGACCCATCAAGTCCGTGTGGGAGCGATGGGAAGCGTGAAACTCCGCCGGAATAACTTGAAATAGCGTTTGAGCCATCAAAAAGAGGACGCTCATAAAAATGAAAGAGAGAAGCAATATACTTGCTCCTCTGAGACGCATGCGAGTAAGGAAACGCATCCTGTTCTGCTCTACTTTCGAGAAATGCTTTCGACCTTGATCTGGTCGCCGTTCGAAAGCTCGGTTCTATGTATCTTGGAAACCGATTCCGTGATCATATCCGACTGGTATGTTTCTGTCTCTACACCTAAAGACTACCTTTGCTCCGGGGGGCGGCAGTACATTTTATTCAGTTGACAAATTTGGGATAATGTCGACGTCGATAGAATAAGCCACCGGCTCTTCCACACCCTCGATTCGGAGGGCCACGAAGACCCGATAGCTACCCGGCTTGTCATCGGATTGGTATTGCAGAGCCAACTCTCCCCACTCCCCCGGAGCCAGCTCCTCCCGGTCGACCGAGACAGATGTACAGCCACAACTTTTCCCGACATCCAAAATACGAAGCGGCCGGGTGCCTGAATTTTGAAAGCGCACCGAAGCGTCAACCGGTTGCCCCTGGGCCAGTTCTCCCAAGTGCAGTTTCGGGGGGTCGAACACGAGCTGGGCATCCGGAGTCGGGGATGTCGCATCCGGAGTCGACGGGGACGGTTGTGTGGGAGGTTTGGTCGGCTCGGGACGGGCGAAATGAATAGCGAAAGAGAGTAGCGCCGCCACGCACAGGATAGCGGCGAATCCGGGCCAAGGTCTATCCTTCTTCCGGACCTCTCCAAACTTGAGCAAACTGATCGATGCTCCTAGGATAGAAAGATTCAACACAAGGTGGGCGAAACTGACTTTGGAGGCACCGGAGAAGCAACCGCATTCGATGTCCAGACCTCGGACCAGAGCGGAAATCACCGCACATCCAAAGACTAGAGAGAGCAAACCGGCACCGAGCGCTGCTGCCCGGTGGTACAGCCCGGTCAGCAAGCCAATCCCCAGCACGATTTCCAGCGCCGGCAGAAACTCGGCGGCGAGAGGAACCAAAGAGGCAGGTAGCAGGCGGTAGTTGGCGATAGCTACCTGGAGCTCTTGTGGTGATCCGACCTTGGTCGACCCCGCCACAAGAAAAAGAAGCCCGAGAACAAGACGGGCCGCCAACAAGAGATGCTTTTTGCTAGCGCGCATCCGTGCAAAATTCGTTGGCCACCAATCGCCTCCTTCAGTTGAAGCCCCCGGAGAGAGGTAGTCTTTTCTTACTGCTATCCCGGAGGATACGGTCGTGGTAATCTCTGCTCATACTCAAGATAGTCAAGAGGCGGCTCAATGCGAACAGTTAAGATTCGTAAGGAAGAGATTGAGGCGGGCGAGTTACCTTCGCTCTGCATGATTTGCGGAGAGAAAGACGCCGAAAGCCAGGTCCCGTTCACCGCCAGACTACTTATTTTCCCTTTGAACGTCCTCGGGATCCTCGGCAAGTACCTTACACCCAAGAAGTACGACATGTCCGTCTACTGCTGCAACGGCTGCAAGGCGGGATTCATCTACGAGCAAAGCATGGGCAACATTTGGCTTAGCCTCAGGCTTTGTACAGTCATGGCGCTCTGTTTCGTCCTCTTCGCCAATCTTGAAGGAGCCCCGGCCAATCTGCTAATCCCGATGATTCTGGTGATCAGCACCGTCATCCTGGAGACGCTCTACTACTGGACATTAGGTAAGAAACACGCCGTCCGGGTACTCGGCATAGACAACTCAAGCGTCTCCCTGGAGCTTCCGAACGAACAGTGGTCGACGGCGCTGTCGAAGATTCAACGAGACAAAGAAACAGCGAAGCGCCGGCGGTTCTAAAACCGGAAGCGAAATAGTTTAGTCCCGAACCAGTACATCTTTCGCTTATCTTAAAGACCGACTTCGGCTATAATACGGTTTATCGTCATGCGCAATAAACTGACCATACCGGACACCATCGAGGTGTCGCTCTCCGCCGCCGATCTGGACGGCGGGCTCACCGATCAAAAAGGCCTGTGGTTGGGACGCTACACTCTCGACGAGCTTCAGGACGATTTCGAGAAGTTCGGCATTCTACCCCACCTGAAAGAGCGCGGATACACTCAAGTCACACCTCACCTCGAATGTGAGCCGTTCAAAGGGACGCTGCGAATAACAGGTCAGGCGCACGGTCGCGAACACCTTTTGGTGGAGGTCACCACTCGTCGTACCACGGAAAGTGTGATCGGCGACCTCGACGGTAAGCCATACTCGACTTTGGTGATCGACTGGGTCCGATTCCAGGATCCGTGTGCCGAGTTTGAGGACGGTTTTCCCCAGCTACCCGGACAGGAGCATCCTGGGCTGCATCTTCTGGAAAAGGGAACCGCGCTCATGGTCGATCACGTCAAGAATCTGGACGTAGACCTGGTGCTCACTTACCCTCAGCACTTCCACAACGCAGTTTTTTATTCGCCCCGCTTTCAGTTTCTGGACCCTCAGACTCAAGGGCATTTCCAGGCCCTTTCACGGGACCTCTTGAGCGAAGGTATGGCCGAAGCGTCCCTCGCTCTTGAGGAGGGACGGGTCTCTGATGAAAACGGGCGACCCGTCTACTGGCTCTCCAAGGCTCAAGTTTATCCCTTGAGCAAAAAGATCTACGCTGAGCTTTTTGATCGAGAGTACGATATGCTCGTTGCCAGGGCTGCTAGAACTCGCTTCAAGTATACTCCGTAGGGCTACGGAATGCTCAACCCGCCATCAAACTGGTGTAGATACCACTTGCCTTCCGTTTTCTGAAGAGTCCAGTTCCAAGGTCCGCTGTGGCCTACCGTCACTCGAAAGCTTTTCAGCGACTCCTGGTCGATGTTCCCTCCCCTGATATTCACCCTGCTCAGTCTCCAAGCCTTATCATACTTCTCCATGTCCCTCTTGAGCTTTTTGTCGAAGTCTTCTTGAGAAATCTGGCTCTTGAGATCGACGGACAGATAGCTGTACGCCCCCTCGTAGCTCTTGGCGTCGAGAGATCGGATGAACCCCTGAATAACGGCGGCTGGATTCTCAATAGGTTGGCTATTTGTAGTCTGGGCTCTCTTGGGTACGTCTTCTTTCGTGAAAGTGCTGTAGAGCGCCGGTGTAATCAGGACGATCGCTGCCACTATGGCCGCTACAAACCACCAGGGGGAAGGCGGCTGAACCTCCACCGTAAGCTCATCCGAGCCCGTGCTACCGGAGACCGGAGAGGAGGTTTCATATTCGCTCAGGTCCGTTTGAGTGGCTAGTTTGTAGGCGAAACTGGTGAGTTCGTCCAGGTCCTGATAAGAGAAGGCGTTGGGTGCCGTGCAGTTATCGAGATACAGAAAGCCTTTGGAGCCGGTCTCTTTGTCGGTGAAAGGGATACACACCACCGAACGGACTTCGAATTTCGTGACAACAGGGTCTTTCGCGAAACGGGGGTCGCGAATACAGTCCACCATCAGCAGTGGCTTTCCGGATGTTTTCGTGGCCCTGAGCAGCCGGTCGGGAATCTGTTCCATCGAGCCGAGGTCGGGGCTGAACCCGCCCACGGCAAGCGCCTCGAGCTTGCCCTGGTCGTCCTCGGCGAGGACGGCCGCTCGCTGAACGCTGCCTTTGGTGAAAACATAGCGAATGGCAGTCACGGCTCGTTTTTTGAGACCTTCCGGTAGTTTGCCCGGCACCGATTTTGCCAGCGCCTGCTCCAGAAACTTGAGGCTCGCTCCTGGAGTCACCTTGGATTGGCCGGTGGTTTTTTGGAATGTCTGAGACTGTTCGGCCTTCTCAGGCTTTCGGTCCGACTTCAGCAGTTCCGCGTCGAGAGTCAGTCTAGGGCCGGGGGTCACCGTTGGTGGAGATGGAGTCTTTGCTTCCGGCGGTTTGTCGCCCAAACCGAGAGTCTCGTACGATTTCTCCTCGGCCCCTGTCATCACGGTGCCCTTCGGCTCTGAAGTAGAGGCGGAAGTCTGCTTCTCCGGCGATTCCGTCTCCGGCACGGGTGTCGTACCCATCCCCACTGTGTCAAACGACCTGGGTTTGGCCGAGGGGAGCCCTCCGCTGTTCGGCAATCCGACCGTTTCATAGGGATTCGCCTCAGACTTGTCCGCATCTTCAAAGCCTACGGTCTCGTAGGAGCGCTGCTCGGTCGCCGATTGAGCTTCCATCTCCTCGGACTCTGTCGCAGGCAGCGGGGAGGCTTGGCGAAAAAAGTCGTCGACCTCGTCTGTCGACGCGGCCATAACGCTACCCATCAGCGGTGTTTCCTGAATCGCCTGGGAAGGCCCGGAAAAAAGCTCATCAGTGGGCGATTCAGGAGCCCCGAAGACGTCCGGTTCGGCCGTCCCCACCAATTCCACACTGTCCTCGAGGCCCTGGTCAGCCTCGAGGACGACTGCCGGAACTGTTTTCACAGACAGCGTCGGAGGTCCCTCCTCTTCCAAGCTTCCCTCGGCTTCCGCAAGTTGTCCGGCATCTTTAGGCTCGGGTTCTCGGACCAATCTGAGGCCTTCGGATTCCTCCTCCACCGTCGCAGCCTCTTCGACTGTCCCAGCCTGTTCCGCCCTCTCGCTCTCTTCAACTGCCTGAGGGCGAACCAGCGTCAACTCGGGATTCGCCTCTGCCTCAGGCTCCGCGGACTCGACATCGGGGGTTCTGACTAACTTCAACTCGGGCTCAGGCTCTTCGGCAACCTTCAATTCTTCGGCAGCCTTGCGCTCTTCGGCTGCCTTACGCTCTTCAGCAGTCTTGCGTTCTTCAGCAACCTTGCGTTCTTCAGCAGCCTTGCGTTCCTCGGCGGCCTTGCGTTCCTCGGCGGCCTTGCGCTCTTCGGCGGCCTTGCGCTCTTCGGCGGCTTTGCGCTCCGCCTCAGCCTTCTTCCGAGCGCGTTCGGCCTCTTCGACGACCTTCTTGACGGACTTCTTGCCGGCAGGAACGGCGTCGCTCTTCTTCCGAGCGCGCTTGTCGACTTCCGGCTCTTCCGCTTTTTTGTCGACTTTCTCGGACTCAGGCTCCTCAACCAGGGGCTCTTCTTGAACCTCCTTAGCGGGCGTCTCCGGCTCTTCCGGCGCCGCTGCCTCGGGGTCGCCCTCCTGGGGAGCATCGATATTGCGACAGACAACGGCTAACCAGGCTTCGATATCCTCGGCTCCGTCGGCTTTGGGTTCCAGAGGAGTCGCTGAAGTAGAGGAATCCGAAGACTCCCCTTTCGCTTCCGGCGCAGACTCTACGTCTTCTATCTGCCGGCTATGATCTTCTGAGCTATCTATGACACAAGACCCCTGCCGTACTCACCCTCCTATTCGCAAAAGCCTGCAGCCGGGCCTTGTTTCTATAGGCTTTGAATTCGCTAATAGTAGGTTAACGGCATGTAAACTTTGCAATTGATTCGCAACCGGAGGGTCGTAGAGTCGGAACCAAGATGATATTTCAAGTGTTCCCAAGCCTAAATCAGCAGTTTTCCGACCCCGTAAGGGCCCTTCTCAAGCGCTGGAGCGTCGAGTTCTTTTCTCACCTACCCCAAACTTCAGCCTCCGAGCTGAGTCGGCGCCTGCTTGAAGGCTGCGAACCGGCCCAGATCATCTGCGCCAGTCCCGTTCTTTCCAAGCTCAGCCAGGTGCTGGCTCGGGACCCTCGGCTGGGACCTGAGATTCGAGAAGAGCTGCGGAAGTTGGAGAGTTCCAAACCCCGCGGCTCCTATCGCGCTCTTCGAAAGCAGGTGGCCTCAAGGTTCCCTTCGACTTGTCGGCTCGGCTCGGCTTTGGCCGAAGGAAGTCTAGCCGTGGTCTTTCCGGTGAAGTATGGAGGTCGGGACGGAGTGGCCAAGATTTTAAAGCCGGGGATCCAAGATCGGCTTTTAGCAGAGCTTCGCTCGCTCCAATCGAGCGTGGGGTTTCTGGAGTGCGAAGCCGGTAAGGTGGGACTTCCCCAACTCGACTACTCCGGCATCGTGAGACAGGTGCGGGAAGCCCTCGCTGCGGAGCTCGATCTGGTCCGCGAACGACAAAATCTTGAACGCGCGCGAAGCCTTTTCGATTTGACCAGGGTCGCGATTCCGGCACCTTGGGATACGAGTGACGAGCAGATTTTGGTCATGGACCGTCTCCATGGTGAGCCGTTGCAACCCGAACACTATCGTGACGCGGTTGTCGAGTTGCTCGTCAAACCGCTCTTCAACTCTGGTCGACAGAGCCTTTTCCACGGCGACCTCCATGGGGGCAATCTGATGAGCTGCTCCGACGGACGTATCGGTGTCTTGGACTGGGGACTCTGCCTTGACCTTTCCGATACTCAGCGCTCCCAAATCAGTCGTCTCACCTCTGCTATCCTCTTCGGTCGAACCAGCCTGGCCGTCAAGACTCTCGACGACATCGGCCTTCAACCCGGTACTCCTCAGCTCAGGGGAACGCTGGCGCAGAAGCTTGACAGTCTGCTGGACGGCTGCCAGGGAGAGATTCCATCCTGGTTGATCCTACTGCGTAAGACGCTTCATCAATTAGAAGGCGTGCTCGAACCCGCCGTATTGGAGCAGACTGTTCTGACCGAGGGATTGCAACAGCTGCTTCTGGAATGGCCGTTTCGCTTCTTCGTTCGTCCGGGAAGAAGAGACGTCTTCGGTAGTCATCTGTCGACTCACGATCTCTGGTCTTTGCTCCTACCTGTTTAGGAACGCGATTCCGCGACCGGGAACACTCGCCTCCCCACCAGAAGACCCTTCCATGTGCTTCGTGCTGGTCGCCCTGCAGGCTCACCCTCGCTATCCCCTCATCCTCTTGGCCAACAGGGACGAGTTTTACGATAGACCCGCCGAACCGATGCACAAGTGGGACGGTCCTCGCGGACTGATCGCCGGTCGGGACCTGAAGAGTGGCGGCACGTGGATGGGCGTGGATGAGAACTCCGGCAAGCTCGCCCTGGTCACCAATTTCAGAGAACCCGAAGCGAAGCCGGGGGAACGCTCTCGGGGATTGCTGGTCCTCGACTTCTTCCGGTCCGAGCTGGACACTTTCGAGCAGCAACTCTCCCACCACGCCGACTCCTACTCGGGTTTCAATCTCCTCTACGGAACTCCCGGCGACCTCCGCTACTTCAGTAACCGAGGCGGGCGAGCCGAGCAAATCTCTCCAGGGGTGCACGGACTCTCCAACGGTCTTCTGGATGAAGCCTGGCCGAAGGTCGTTCGAGGGAGAGAGATGCTCGAAGACGTCCTCAAGATAGAGGAACCCGATCGCGAATCGCTGTGTCGGATCCTTGAAGACCGCGTAGCGGCGCCCGACGACCAGCTGCCGGAGACCGGCGTTTCGCTGGAGCTGGAGAGGATGCTCGCCCCCATTTTTATTGAGACCGAGCGGTATGGGACCCGATGCAGTAGCCTTTTGATGGTGGATTCCGGTGGTGGGTTTACGGTGATGGAGAAGACGCATCGGACCGGAGATCTCGCTGTTTTTGAATTTAAGGTCTAGGATCGGCCGGTGAGTTGCCCTCTCCAGGGGGTGCCTTTCTCCCCCTAACAAAAAGTCGCACGATCCTTGCCCCTCCACGCACGCTCAGAGCGACACCCGGATCCCCTACAAGCCCCGACGCTGCCCGTAAAGTCGACCTTCATTGCGAGTGAGGGGCACATCCGGCAGGGTCAAGGATCTTACGACTTTTTGCAACGTGTGTACGCACACTGTTCACAATTGTTAACACTCCCAGCCCCCTATGAACAAACTGAGCACTAAAGCTCCATCTACAGTAGGTCCACAAGCAATGCGGAGGAGATACAGCAAATGTCAATCGTAGGTGGATACAATCCCAGGCTCAACTACCCGGCCATCCAAAACATCACCATCAACATCAACAAAGGTCCTGAAGAAAACAAAGACCACGATGATGCCCACGACGACTGCGGCTGCGACGAGAGCGGCAAGGGTAAGGGAAAAGGCAAGGGACTCCTTCAGACCCTCTTTGGCAAGGGCAAAGGGAAAGCCAAGGACAAGAACTGCGGATGTCGTTCCGGCTGCAACTGTCAGACCAAACCCCGGGACGCGGGACAGTGCGGACCTCAGACAGCCCAGGGTCCCCAACAGATGATGGCGGAGATGCTCGGGATGATGTCGAGTATGATGCAGCAGATGCGGGATATGGGTATGGGCGGTGGGGGTGGGTCCTGCTATGGAGTTGGGAATCAGATGGGTGGGTTTCGCCATCCGGGGTTTGGTATCTAGCTACCAGTAGTAAGGACACGCGCTTGGGTTGATAGGTCGCCCGAAGTAGGGACCCCATGGATCGCAGCCAGGACCCCAAGGACCGGCGAACCCTCCCCAAGTTCCGTAAGGTCCCCATAGGCCGATACTCGAACTTCTGGCTGGTTGAAGCCTCAGGTTTCCGAGGGTATCTTTTTCGAGGCCGCCGGCTATGGCACTAGAAGCTTGCTCCAGTTCAAGCAGGAGCAGACTGAGAGCGGCGTTCTGGTTTGCGTCCAGCCCCGCCGTGGAGGCCGACACCATCAACACCCGGCGATATCCGTCCAAACCGCCGCGGACCTCGTCCCCTACGTTTCGACTACCGGGGGCGGACTTCCACTGATCGACATCGTCTATCAACCTCTGCAGATCGGAGCGCAAGAGCCCCGCTCTGTCGGCCGACTCCGGGACTTCGGCAAGCTTGCTCTGGACCAGCCGTGCGTGGATAGCCACCCTCTCCAGGTAATACTGAATCGACTCGGCCGATGCCGACTGCATCAAGACGAAAATTGCCGCTAGTGTGGGCAGTAACAAACGCATGCTGCTTTTACTATAGCGTCAAAACCGGTGGACGCCTAGAGCTACTGTTTGCTCTCGTCCCAAAAGGTGGCCTCGATTTTGTTCCCGTCGAGGTCGAAGACAAAGCAGCCGTAGTAAGGATCGCCGTAGATAGGGCGAGGCCCGGGCGGGCCGTTATCCTTGCCGCCGGCTTCCAGCGCGACCCGATAAAACTCGTTCACCTGCTCGGTGCTTTGCGCTACGAAACCGAAGTGAACCCCGTTACCGGGATGGGCCTTTTCTCCATCGAGAGGCTTGCCGACCCAGAACTCCGGATAGACCTTGCCGTAGGCCACCGCGCCCGGATGTTCCATGACGCGTTTGGCGCCGAGGGTTGCCATGACACGATCGTAGAATTCGAGCGCCTGCTCGAACCGATCGCTGCCGATAGAGACATGACTGATGATGCTTGGGTTGTCCATTCCTTTGGATTTTGGGGGCAGCGGGCAACTCCTACTGCACGGCGCTTCTCCGAGGGTGATGATCGGTCCACCACGAAACATGGGTTGTGAGAAAGAAGCATCATCTCATATGGCTGCTCGGATGCCTCCTTCTGGTGGCGCTCGGGAGTCGCTGGTACAGCCGGAGAGAAAGACCGCCTCTCAAACCCGAATCCACCGCCTCTCCTGTCCCAGGGCCGAGCTTGCCTCTCACCTATGAAACGTTTGATGAGATTCGAAAACTGAATCCGTTGACGGCGGAAGGTCGGCTCCTCGACTCGACCGCTCCGGAGAGCTACGACCGTTGGAAGACAAGCGGAGAGCCCATACCTGAGTCCCTCGAAACAGGTACGGGATTGTTGGGTGACTTTAATAACGACGGTCGTCTCGACCGAGCGCTTCCTCTCGTGAAAGACGGAGTCATCTACCTGGTCGTGGCCTCCTTCGACAGCGGACGCTGGTACTTGCCCGGTCACTGCTTTCAAAGACTAGATCGAGAGGATGTGGTGAGTCCTCGAAAGCTCAACGACCTGGCTATCGACGCCTGTATCCTGGAAGAGCGCGAGGAGTATGCTCTTCTTTGGCGATTTTGGGACCGTGACTTTCGAGCCGGCGAACAAGCGTTCAGGGCGGGGAAGTTTGAAGCGGCGCTCGGCTTATTCCAGAGTTCTCTTCAAGAGGCCCGCAAAGTTCAACATCCGGACTGGGGATTTCGCGCTTCCTTAAGCCTTCAGAATATCGCTGAAGCATACGGCAAGACAGGGAGGCCTCAAGACGCCCTACGAGCGTATCGTCAGGCGGTGGAGATCTTAGAAAGCAATGTGACCTCGAGCGGCTCCTCTGTTGAACTGGAGGCAGCCGTTCGCAAGCTGGCCTCGGCGTTACAACGACAACAAAAAACCGACGAGTCCGTCGAGGCCTACGCCCGAGCCTTGAGCCTGCACGAAGAGAACCGATGCGGCTTATCTCCCGACGTCACGAAAGCGGATATCCTTTTCGAAATATCGAGTGCTTACTCCGCGGCAAACCAACCCGACCGGGCACTCTCCTATCTTCAAAAGGCCGAACTACACTACCGAACATCCTACTTCGCTCCCGGAATGCATTGGGACATACCTGCCTACGCCCTGAAGCTCGGCCGGGAATACCGTCGGCTTGGAGAGCCGGAGAAGGCCGTCGATATGTTCGAGCATGGACTCAAGGCGTGGTCTCAAATGGAAGGTGCGCCACCGGAAGACCGCGACGACCTGCAGGCTGAGTTGGAAGCTCTCAAGCACTTTCGAGACCAGACTTGAATCGCGAACTGCTCGGAAAACTAATGCTCGGTGTTGTGGCGGCCTTTTGCTTTTTGCGTCTGGCCGAACCGGAGCCCCCGACTTCCGAAAGCGTCACCCCCCAAGGCCCGGCCACGCGCGGCAGCCGCCAATTTGAGCACCCTAGCCCTCCTCCTGGGCAACTTCTTCTATCCCACTCCCCTCCTCTACACCCTTGCCTTCACCATCTGGCTGGGCTCGGCTTGGGCCCAGTCGGGACCGACAACTTCCAGCACCGTCCGCCTTTTCTTCACCAACCTAGCCGTCATCTCCAGCGTGGCCGGACTCTCCTGGGCTCTCCACGGCTATCAAAACATCCTGGCTGAGCCATCCTCCCTCGCCGGTCTTCCGGTGGCCGTCCTCTCCTGGTTTCCGATTCTGGCAAGCAGGGTCACCAACGCGCTCTGCCAGCCGCAGGCAAGCTGGCCCTACCTGCTGACCGTATTCTTGCTAACGGAGATCGTCTTCCCCGGAAGACTGTTTCAAGTTGGTACGACAGTTGACCGCTCGGATTCACGACGGAATCACTAACTTCAGGTTTCGACTGGAGATGGGCGGAGGAAAGGCCCAGGGTGTCGTCCTGGTGCTCTTGGTCATGGCGGGCGGTCTGATGTGGGCCAAAACCCTGGCTGCCGGCTACTCTTTGAATCAGCAAGACCTGGTCAGACTCATCTGGAAACTGGGAAGTCTGATACTCTTGCCCATCACCCTGTGGATACTGATAGTCCGGCGAATGGGCGTCAAGTAGCCTGCGAAGGCCACTTCTCCCCCAGCTTGTCCCAACGGGACACCCGTCGAATCCAACGACCCACGTTCCCCGCACCGAGCGCTACAACGATGTCGCCGGCGCGGGTTTCTTTCTGGAGGGTCCGGGTGACTTCGGCTAGACCGGGAGTGTAGATCACGGGCGAGACTTTATTGATCTCTTCAACCAGTCTCTCGATGGAGACTCCTTCGATCGGGTCTTCGCCGGAGGCGTAGATATCGGTCACCAGCACCATATCGGCGGCCTTGAAGCTCTCGGGATAGGAGGCCTGGAGCAGCTTGGTTCGAGTGTAGCGGTGAGGTTGAAATACGGCTATCACGCGCTCCACATTTCCTTCTCGAGCGCCGTTGAGAGCAGCCTCGATCTTCTGTGGATTGTGAGCATAGTCGTCCACGTAAATCTTGCCTCCGGTCCTTCCCACAATCTCGAATCGACGACGCACACCAAAAAAAGAGCGCGTGTGTTGCATCGCCTTCGGTAGCGGTACTCCCAACTTCACGGCCACGGCCACGGCTCCGAGAGCGTTCAGAAGGTTGTGACGCCCGGGCAACGGCACGTGAATGATCCCGGCGTATTCTCCACGGTAAGAAACCTCGGCCGTCACCTGGTAATCGTGAAAGCTGAGGCTGCCCGCGGAAAGGTCGGCTTTGGAAGTCAGTCCGTAGGTCAGAGTGTCGGAGGACCAACGCGGTAGGTGCTCTCGTACGTGCGGGTGGTCGTAGCAGGCCACCAGACCGCCTCTCACGTTGGAAACGAACTGGTCGAACAGCTCCTCCACCGCCGCCTGGGCCTTATCTTTGGAAAAGCCGCAATCTTCGTAGGCCTCGGCGGTCACGTTCACATCGGCGTCCATGCTGGTAATAACGGCAATCTCGGGCCTGGTGCGGACAAAGGAGCCGTCCGATTCGTCGGCCTCCACCACCAGGATGTCGGAGGCTCCGATCACGCAGTTGGTACGCTCCCGAATCAGTTCGCCACCCAGCAGCGCCGACGGCTGAAGCCCGGCCTGGGCCAGGATGTGATAGAGAAGCGACGAGGTCGTCGTCTTGCCGTGGGTTCCCGCCACGGCGATTCCGCGGAACCGTCCCACGTACTCGGCCAAAAGCTCCGAACGATGAATGATTCGAACCCCCGCCTTCTGGTAGGCTCGCAACTCGCTATTGTCGGCTGGGATCGCAGACGAGATTACCACGGTATCCGGCAGCGGTTCCACCGGCTCGCTCTGACCAAGCCAAATCGTGGCGCCGAGCCCGGCCAGCTCTCGTGTTCTGTTATTCTCGGCCAGGTCGGAGCCTGTCACGCTAGCTCCTTTACTGACCGCGAATTTAGCGAGGGCACTGACTCCAATGCCCCCGACTCCCATAAAGTGAATTTTCTCTTTTTGTTCCATTGTCGACCTCAGAGTACGGCTTCTCTCGCGACTCTACCTGGCAGAGCGATGGGAGCATTTTCGTTATACCAACCGCGGAACTTTGCGAGAGTTGCGGTACTGTTCCTACTGTCGAGCAACCTTGGAGTAAGCGTAGAGCAAAGCGGCTGTCACCAGCATCGTCAATCCGCCGGCCAGCTGGAGCACCAGGTCCATTCGACCCCAGCCCACAAACAAAGCCACCGAGGCCGCCATCCCGGAGCAAACCAGCCTGTCCAAAAGCGATTCCACGGAAAGGAGAGTGGCCCGCAAAGACGGTTCGGGAATGGCGTCGTTGAGGAGTTTGCGTTGTATCGGATAGGCCAGGCCGCAAGCCAGAGCAAAGACCGACATCAAGAAGATCGCTCCGACCCAATCGACTCCGGGCAAACAGGCGGTGCCCCCTGCCATTATCAGAGAGAGCCAGATCATCGAGCGCATTTCGCCCAACCTGTCCGCCACAGGTTCGGCCCAGGCCGACCCGCCCGCCTCGAGTAGGGTCGTGAAGCCCATGATGAGACCGAACGACTCCACCGTCAGACCCTTGGCGCCGAGAATCGGCTGAAACAGATTGACCTGCACCATTCGGGCCAGCACGAACACGGCCAGACCCGCTCCCATCATCACCCAAAGACGGGGAGTGGAGCGCAAGACCCTCCAACAGCCCGCGAAGGTCGGTACGGTCTCTACCAATCTTCCTTCCGGAAATCGGCTAGAGATCACAAGAGCTATGGCAGCAGCAATGGTCGTCAACCAGTATGGGAGAGTGACGTGCCAGGCCATGGCGTACCCCACCACTCCCCAAGCGGCCACTCGGCCCAGCAGACTGAGCGCTCTGGCCCGTCCCTCGGTGAGCCTGTAATACTCCTCTTCACCCGCTTGCTCCAGGTAGTCGTAGAGATAGGCGCTGGCCGAGCCGGACATCAACGAGCGGGCTAGAGCCACCATCAGCCAGTGAACTAGAAAACCCGCGAAGGAAACAAAGAAAATCGGGATCAGATTGGCCACACACAAGAAGAAAGCGGCGTAGCGGAGACTCAGCCGGTGCCCGTAACGGTCGGCCAGAAAGCCGGTGGGCAGCTCCAGAAAGCAGAAAGCGAGATAGTACAGGCTCTGGATCGCGAATATCTCCCCGTCTCCAAGGCCCATCTGCTTCTGGTACTCGTAGAATATCGGTGCCCAGAAAAGCAAGGAAAAGAAGAAATTGAAGGCGTGGTAGAGGTTGACGATTCGGCGAGTCATTTGGCGTACGGCCTCAGTTGTAGAATATAGATGCGGTCTTCGGAGGCCAGCCATTCGATGTCGACCGGCCAGCTGAAGGTGTAGTCGGGTGAGAAATGCGACTGAAGAAGTCGACCGGCGAAGGCCAGCTGACCCAGAAGATTCAGTTGTTCGGTTGGGAGGTCACGGTCGGCGTCCCCCAGGGAAAGGGTCTTACCACCACCCTCGACGGTGTTAAACAGGTATTGGATCGGCAGTTCGGTGCCGCCCACGATGTTCTCCACCGACTTCACCGAAGCGTTGAGATAGACGTTGCGGAAATCGCCCCGGTTGGTGGGGTTGGTGGTCACCATCACGCCCCCGAAATCGGAAGGCACTTCCTCTTGAATGACCACACCCATATACGAGTCATCCAGCGAAATCCCGACTTCCTGGCGCAGACGAGTGCTCCGAGGAGAGAGTAGCGAGGCCCACACTTTCTTGATGCTTTCGAAGAGCTTGTCGGCGGTGGTGACGTGGTTGATCGACTCATACACACCGGCGGCCGAAAACTCTTCCAGATCCTCAGCGTTCGAGGAGCTCCGAACCACGAAGCTCGACACCCCCATCAGATTCATGGTGATCTGTTCGTCGATCTGCTCCCTCAGGCTATCCGGGATTCGGGTATTTCGGATCAAGTTTTGTAGACTCACGCAAAGCGGATCAACCTCTCGGGCATCCAGTTGGAGAGCCATCTTTAGCTTCCCGATCGTCTGTTGAATGGTGGGGGAAGACTCCAGGAAAAGTCGCTGGAAAGAGAACGGAATGGCCAACCCTCTGGGAATCGTCACGTTCTCCTTGAGAAAGGTGCGAGCCGAGGCCATCAAAGCTTTCACCTCGCTTTCCGTTCCTAGAAACTCGGCCAGGTGGGTCAGCAGATTTTCCCTGGGCGGGCGGGGTAGCTGATAGTAGCCGAGAAGCTTCGACGAGCCGTGCTCCAACAGGTGCATCAGCTCGCCCAGGTTGGCTGCCTTGGTCCCGTAGCGGTAGCGGTCGTTGAGACGCAGCTCGTTCAAAGAGACGATGCCGGCGGACTCCGAATCGGGCTGTTCCAGTCTCACCTGGTGAACCGCCCAGGACGGTTTGCGAGGCAGAGGGTCCGGCGCTTCAGCGGATTTCAACAGCACTTCGCGAGCCTCTGAGTCCACCCGATAATGGACCCATTGCTTGTCCATCTCGGCAGCTCTTTCCCTGATGCCGAGTTGGACCGCGTTCGGGATCTGCCATCCGCTGGCCAGGACGTTGGTGTGGGAGAGAGGGGTGGTGTGGTTGGAGTTGATGATCCCGCTGAGTCTGGGGATATCGTCCGGCACCCGGTCCATCAGGATGATGTCGTACCACTCCAGGGAGTCGCGCTGCGAGCGAAATTCTTCGGCCGACCGAAAGACTCGCAAGCGCCCCGTGACTTCGCCGGAATTCAACGGCAGATACTCGGCTTCGGCAAAGAGAGCGCTGGCCGTCACCACAGGCACACCCGAGGCGTTCACCTCTTGCTCGTGGTTGTTCGGCTTAAAGAAGAGCCGGTGTCGTCTATCGGTGAGGGGACTGACCGCCTGATACAGCCCCCGGATCATCTCCGCCCCCATATTGTCCACCTCGACAGTCTCCAAAGTGAGGAACTGCTTACCCTTCTTGGACTGATGCTGGCCCAGAGTGGCTAGGAGAAAGCGGCGCTCCGGACTGGAGTAGACTTCGTCGTTGAAGGCGTCGAGCTCTTGATCCAGCTCGTCGCTAGAGAGGTTCAAAATCTGCTCCGCGATGTAGTCCGAATGGAACCGATATCGGTTGGCGTTGATGAAGTGGACATCACCGGTTTCCCTCACCACCACGAGCTTCACGAAAGGCACCCCTGCCAGGGTACCGCAAAGCGAAGAAAACGCCTCGCGAGTGAGGCGCTCGTTGATCACACCGGCGCTACTTTCCAACATCTCGACGGCAGCATACTCCCCCGAGCAAGTCGGAAGGTTGCCAACCTATGAACAAGCAGCACCGAAGGAGTGGTAACAAATATTTAACAACGATTCGGAATTTTCAGACAGCTGTTTCAATTCGGCTCGGCTAGCATTGGGAAAAGACAAGGAGACCTTTATGCCCTCACCTCTCAACTCAAGACCCGGCGGAAGACTCATTCACCGTTCGAGAAATCAAGACTCCCCTCAACCCACCCGGCCCGCCGTCAAGAGTGGCGGCAACCC